>Ga0209410_1000604_pt1 | contig 16885 bp, 20 predicted proteins | sample Mar14436cmmetaG_FD_184135 | JGI IMG/M metagenome (GOLD analysis project Ga0209410, IMG submission 184135) | Marine hydrothermal vent microbial communities from Guaymas Basin, Gulf of California to study Microbial Dark Matter (Phase II) - Marker... ... | reverse complement strand
GGGGAGCCTCAAGAGGATGTCGGAGGTGCTGCTGGAGGAGCTCCCAGGCCTTTCCTCCGGGAGGCTGGCGGTGCTTTCGGGCCCGAGCCACGCCGAGGAGGTCGGGAGGGGCATGCCGACTTCGGTCGTGACAGCATCGGCGTCGGTCGACACGGCGAGGACGGTACAGGAAGCCTTCTTTTCCCCCAACTTCAGGGTGTACACCAGCGACGACGTTGTAGGGGTGGAGCTCGGAGGTGCGCTCAAGAACGTGATAGCGATAGCCGTGGGGATATGCGACGGGCTCGAGCTCGGGGACAACGCCAAGGGGGCCCTTATAGCCAGGGGCCTTGCGGAGATCACGAGGCTCGGGGTGGCCATGGGAGCCAGGCCCGAGACTTTTGCGGGGCTTTCCGGGGCCGGGGACCTGATAACGACTTGCATAAGCCGGCACAGCAGGAACAGGTACGTGGGCGAGCAGGTAGGGAGGGGGAGGAGCCTCGAGGAAGTCTTAGATGAGATGGTCATGGTGGCCGAGGGGGTGAGGACGGCAGAGGCAGCCAGGAAGCTCGCCCTCAGGTACGGGGTTGAGATGCCTATAACCGAGAAGGTCCACCAGGTGCTCTTCGAGGGTTACGACCCCAGGAGGGCCTTGGAGGACCTCATGCTCCGCCAGCCCAAGCCCGAGGTCTGGGGTTGGGCGTAGCCCTGAGGTCATGGGCAAGGTATATTACTCGATAAGCGAGGTAGCAGAACTTTTGGGGGTGAGGCAATCCACCCTCAGGTACTGGGAGCAGGAGTTTCCCGTCCTCAGGCCCAAGAAGAACAGGGCCGGGAACAGGGCGTACAGGGAGAAGGACCTGAAGACCGCCCTGATCATCAAGAGGCTCCTCCACGATGAAGGGCACACCATAGATGAGGCGAGGAAGCTCCTAAGGGACAATAAGTTCCTCAAGGGACTTTTGGAAAGGCCCCTTGAGGAGCTTATGGTCCCCTCCGACCTGCTCTCCTACATAAGGAGGGAGCTTGAGGGGCTGTTGGAATGGGTGAGAAGTTGGTGAGGAAGGTGGCTTATACTGGGATCATGGCCGGGCTCACGGCCTTGGGGGCGTGGATCAGGGTCCCGCTCTGGCCAGTGCCCGTCACCCTCCAGGTCTTCTTCGTGCTCCTTTCGGGTGCGATCCTGGGACCCCGGCTCGGCGCCCTGAGCCAGGGCGTGTACTTAGGGCTCACATTCGTCGGGCTCCCGCTCTCGGCCTCCGGGGGAGGGCCGGGCGTGGCCCTTTCCCCCACGTTCGGCTACCTCGCAGGGTTCCCGGCGGCCGCTTGGCTCGTGGGGAGGCTCGAGGGGGAGGGGTTCACGAGGAGGTCGCTCGCCATGCTCTCGGGCCTCGGACTCATATACCTTACGGGGCTCACCTACCTCTGGTTCTACTTCAGGTACATAGCCCACATCCCCCGCCACGTTTCGGAACTGCTCTGGCTCGGGCTCCTCCCCTTCATCCCGGGGGACCTGGCCAAGGTCGCGCTCGCCTCCTATGTGGCCGGACGGCTGGGGAGACTCGGAGGCTTCTGGAGGGATAGATGAGGATTCTGGAAGTCAAGGAGATGTGGATACACACCCACTTCATCACCGACTGCGAGAAGCTTCCTGCCGAGGGCATGCACAGGATAGAGTCCGGCATAGAGCCCGTGCTCAGGAAGCTCGGAATAGTGTACGGGATACACTTCAGGGAGGAGCCTGGGGAGAGGGGGATAAGGATAGTCTTGGAATGCATCCCGTTCCCCGAGGTCCTCAGGGAGATAAGGAAGCACTTAGAGGAGATAGTCAAGGACATACCGGTGAGGCCGAGGCCCACCGAGGTGAGGATAGCGAAGGAGAACGCCTTGACTTGACAGTCGGTCCCACGTTGGGTACATTACTTGATTTCCCTGCGGACCATAGGGCGTTCGAAATACCAACAAAGGAGGAGAACTATGGTCAGGATAAGGTTAGCAAGGGTGGGGAAGAAGAAGAAACCCTTCTACAGGATCGTCGCTGCCGACTCGAGGAGTCCGAGGGACGGGAGGTTCATAGAGATATTGGGTTCCTACAGCCCCATATCCGAGCCCGAGGTCACGAGCCTCAAGCCCGAGCGCATAATCTACTGGCTTGAGCACGGAGCACAGATGACCGAGAGGGTTAGGGCCATCCTCAAGAAGGAGGGGGTGCTCAAGCGGTGGAAAAAAGAGGAAGCCCCGGAGGAACCCGGGAAGGTCGAAACCGAGGAGGAGTCACCTCCTGGTTCAGCATCGGAAGGATAACCCGTCCCTTGGGGATCAGGGGGGCCGTGAGGGTCCTTCCGGAGACCGACTCCCCGGAAAGGTTCCTCGGGCTTGGGAGGGCGTTCTTAGGCAGGGACGAAGGCGAACTTAGGGAGGCCGAGATAGCCTGGGCCAAGGTGAGGGAGAGGGATGTGGTGGTGAAGTTCGTGGGGGTGGACTCCCCAGAGCAGGCCGAGGAGCTGAGGGAGCTGAGGATATGGGTTCCGAGGGAGGAGGCCCTCCCTTTGGAGGAGGACAGCTACTACATCCCGGACCTTCTGGGGATGGAGGTCGTGACAGAGGAGGGGGAGCTTTTGGGGACCTTGGAGGAAGTCTGGACCCTCCCGGCTAACGACGTCTACGTCGTCAGGAGGGGAAGGAGGGAGCTCCTGCTCCCGGCGACCGCCGAAGTCGTCAGGGAGGTAGATTTAGAGGCCAGAAGGATCGTGGTGAGGCTTCTGGAGGGGTTGGAGTGGTCGTAGATATAATCACCCTCTTCCCCAGGATCTTCTTAGGAGCTTTCGAGGAAGGTATCGTCCGTCGGGCAAGGCAGAAAGGACTGGTGGAGATAACTTTGCATCCTCTCAGGGCCTTCGCAACGGACAGGTGGGGTACGGTGGACGATTATCCGTACGGCGGCGGGCCGGGGATGGTCCTGAGGCCGGAGCCCATAGCCAAGGCCTTAGAGCACATAAGGAGGCTGAGAGGGGGGCTCGGTAGGGTGATATTCCTGACCCCGCAGGGCGAGAGGCTCTCCCAAGGGAAGGTGAACGAACTTTCGCTGGAGGAGCATCTCGTGCTCATATGCGGGAGGTACAAGGGGATAGATGAGAGGATAAGGATAAAATATGTGACGGACGAGATATCCATAGGAGACTACGTCCTCAGCGGTGGGGAGTTTCCTGCCATGGTGCTTGTGGACGCCGTCGTAAGGCTACTTCCCGGAGCGCTCGGTGATGCGGAATCCGCCCTCGAGGATTCCTTCCAGACGGGGCTTCTGGACGCACCTTGGTACACCCGCCCAGAGGTCTTCGAAGGTATGAGGGTCCCCGAGGTCCTCTTAAGCGGGGACCATAAGAGGATAAAGGAGTGGCGCCTGAGGGAGTCCATGCGTCGCACGAGGGAACGCAGGCCGGACCTCTGGGAGAAGTACTTGCGGGAGCAGGGAGCCTCGGAGGCTTGAGTCCGATCGTTCGAGGAGGAGGGATGAAGCCTTGTATCGGCATCGGGGTCATAGGTTTCGGGACTGTGGGCTCCGAGGTGGTGAGGCTCCTTTTGGAGGGGATCGAGAGGCCCGACTTCGGACTCGAACTTAAGAAGGTCGCCGACCTCGACATCGTCACCCCCAGAGGGGTGGAAGTCCCGAAGGAGCTTACGACCACGGACGCCGAAGAAGTGATAGAATCAGAGGAGGTCGGGATAGTCGTGGAGCTTATAGGGGGGATAGAGCCCGCAAGGACGTATATCCTCGAGGCGATAGCTCGGGGCAAGGACGTGGTGACGGCCAACAAGGCCCTCCTGGCGCAGTGCGGTGACGAGATATTCCATGCGGCGGTGGAGGCCGGGGTGGATGTGGGTTTCGAGGCGAGCGTGGGGGGGTCAATGCCCGTAATAAGGGCGCTCAGGGAGGGATTGGCGGGGGAGAGGATAGAGAGGCTTTACGGAATACTCAACGGCACCACGAACTACATCCTCACGAGGATGGAGGAAGAGGGCCTACCCTTTTCCGAGGCCCTGAGGGAGGCACAGGAGGCGGGATACGCTGAGGCGGACCCGAGCTTGGACATAAGCGGCAGGGACGCCCTTCAGAAGCTCGTGGTGCTCCTGAGGGTGGCGTTCGGCATTTCAGCATCTCCCGGGGAAGTATTCTGCGAAGGGATAGAGGGGATAACTCCCCAGGACATAGAGTACGCAAGGGAGTTCGGTTACAAGGTCAAGCTTCTGGCGACCGCCAAGAGGGTGGGGGAAGGGATCGAGGCGAGGGTCCACCCCACCCTGGTCCCGCAGAAGTCCATGCTCGCAAACGTGAGGGAGGAGTTCAACGCCTTGGAGCTCGTGGGAGAGGGGGTGGGACATCAGCTCTTCTACGGAAAGGGGGCTGGAGGAAGGCCCACGGCCAGGGCCGTGGCCTCGGATTTGGTGTCCCTGGCCTCCAGGAGGCTTTCGGGGGCGACCCCGAGGGTGGGGGAACTTCTGGACTCGTCCGGGCTTAAGCTCATGCCCGTGGAGGAGGCCGTCATGCCTTACTACTTCAGGTTTCTGGCCTTAGACAGGCCCGGGGTGCTCGCCCAGATAGCGAGGGTACTTGCGAGCGAGGGGATAAGCATAGCCTCGGTCATACAGAAGGGCAGGGCCGAGGAGGCTGTGCCCATCGTCATGATGACGCACGAGGCCAGGGAGGACGCCGTGAGGAGGGCCGTAGCCCGGATAGATGAGCTCGAGGTCGTGAGGGGGAGGACGCAGGTGATAAGGGTGGAAGAACTTTAGAAGGGAGGTCGTATGGTCTGGAGGGGGGTGATAGAACATTACAGGGAGTACCTTCCGGTCTCCGAGGACACCCCGGTGATAACGCTGCTCGAGGGGAACACCCCCCTCATCCCGTCCCGCAGGCTCGTGGAGGAGTTGGGGTTGAAGCTCGAACTTTACTTCAAGTACGAAGGCCTGAACCCGACGGCCTCCTTCAAGGACAGGGGCATGACCGTGGCCGTGTCCAAGGCGGTGGAGGCGGGGGCAAAGGCCGTCATATGCGCTTCCACCGGGAACACTTCGGCATCCGCAGCTGCCTACGCCGCAAGGGCGGGGATAAAGGCGGTGGTGGTCATCCCGGAGGGGAAGATAGCCTTGGGGAAGCTCGCTCAGGCCATGGTCGAAGGGGCCCAGGTCGTACAGATAAAGGGTAACTTCGACAGGGCGTTGGAGATCGTGAGGGAGATCACCGAGAAGTACCCGATAACCTTGGTCAACTCCATAAATCCCCATAGGATAGAGGGCCAGAAGACAGCAGCCTTCGAAATCTGCGACCACCTGGGAAGGGCCCCCGACTACCATGCGCTTCCCGTGGGGAACGCGGGGAACATAACGTCTTACTGGAAGGGGTACAAGGAGTACTACGAAAGGGGTAGAATATCTTCCCTCCCCAAGGTCCTGGGCTTCCAGGCCGAAGGAGCGGCTCCCATAGTGAGGGGACATCCCATCCCGAACCCGGAGACCATAGCTACGGCCATAAGGATAGGCAACCCTGCGAGCTGGAAGGGGGCGGTGGCTGCGAGGGACGAGTCCGGAGGGCTCATAGATACTGTCACGGACGAGGAGATCCTCAGGGCCTACGGGATGCTGGCGGAGCTAGAGGGGATATTCGTAGAGCCGGCCTCGGCGGCATCTGTCGCCGGGGTCATAAAGCTGAGCAGGAAGGGGTTCTTCAGGGGAGGGGAGACCGTGGTCTGCGTGCTCACGGGACACGGGCTCAAGGACCCGGACAGGGCGGTGGCCACCGCAAGGAAACCGACCACGGTCGAGGCCGACCTGGACGCCGTGGCGGAGGCCATAGGGCTATGAGGGCCTGGTGCGTCCTCAGCAGGTTATCCTGGGCTGTACTTTCCATCTTTCTACTGGGCCAGGCGGACGCTTGGTGGGAGAGGGGACACAGGATAGCTACCGAGGCCGTGATGAGGATGCTTCCAGGCGATATGCCGAGGTTCTTCAGGGCCTCCGGGGATGTGCTCGTCCCGCTCTCGGCAGCTCCCGACAGGTGGAAGAAGTACGGCGATGTGGTCCACGCAGGCTGGAGGTGGGACCACTTCATGGACTTAGAGCTTCTGGACCTTCCCCTGGGCGAGTTCCTGGAAAAGTTCCCAGATAGGTTCTCGGCCATGGAGCACTGGTGCGGGGGGGACGGGCGCATACCCGGATTCCTCCCTTACCACATACTGGAGCTGTACGAGGCCCTGAAAGGGGTCTTCGGAGAGCTAAAGGAGAAGCCCTCCGACCCGAGCCTCCAGGTCCAGGCGCTCTTCTTCGCTGGGAGCCTGGCCCATTTTGCCGAGGACCTCTCCCAGCCCCTCCACCTCACCGTGCACTACGACGGGAGGGTGGACGAGAAGGGGGATGTCGTATCGAACGAGGGGATACACGAAAGGTTCGAGGGCCCATTGGTCGAGCACATAGACCTCAGGGACGTCCTACCCTATATGCATCCCCCCGAGGAACTTGGAGATGTAAAGGAGGCCCTGGTGAGGGCCATGGAGAGGTCATACGGCTTCGTGAAGGAGGTCTACGCCTTGGACGACAGGGGAGAATTGGAGAAGGCCACGCCGATGGCGGTGAGGTTCGCCGCCATGAGGCTCGCCGAGGGAGCGCAGCTCGTGGCGAACCTCTGGTACACGGCCTGGGCGAAGGGAGGCCGCTGAGGAGGGACCATGCCCGAGATAGCCTTCCTGAACGGAGAGTTCCTACCCATAGACGATGCCAAGGTTCCGGTGGACGACAGGGGGTACCAGTTCGGGGACGGCGTGTACGAGATCGTCAAAAGCTACAACGGCAGGCTCTGGGCGTTGGACAGGCACCTGAGGAGGCTCGAAAGGAGCCTCTCTGAGGTCGGGATAACGGGCATAACCGTGGACGAGGTGAGGGAGAGGATACTCGAGACCTACGAAAGGAGCGGGATCTCGAGGGCCTTGGTATACGTACAGGTAACACGTGGGGTGCTTCCCAGAAGGCACGCATGGACCTCCGCCTCGTTGAAACCTACCCTCCTCGTAACCGTGAGGAAGTTTCAGGGAGTCCCGGACGAGCTCAGGCGGAGCGGGGTCGAGGTCATAACCCTGCCCGAGGTGAGGTGGGGAAGGAGGGACATAAAGTCCATAAACTTGCTCCCGAACGTCCTGGCCGCCCAGAAGGCCTGGGAGGCCGGAGCGTACGAGGCCATATTCGTTGAAGGGGGGTACATAACCGAGGGGTCCCACACCAACATCTTCGCAGTGAGGGACGGGAGGCTCTTCACCCCCCAGGAGGGACCCCACATACTTCCGGGGATAACCAGGGGTTTGGTGATAGAGATGGCCAGGGAGGAGGGAATACCCGTGGAGGAGGGACCCCTTTCTTACGAGGCCCTGCTGGAGGCGGACGAGGCATTCCTCACGGCGACCGGGGAGGAGGTCCTGGGGGTGGTCTCGGTGGACGGGAGGAGGATGGGCTCCGGAAAGGTCGGGCCTATGACCTGGAGGCTGTACGAGATGTTTGTGGACAGGGTGGAGAGGGGCATGGACTCCCCGTAGGAGGCCGACGTGAACTTCGGGGAAATGGGACCTGAGGACCTCGGCAGGGCGACGGTGGAGCCCTCGGGGAGCTTCCCCGTGGGTTACACCGGGACCTGGAGGATAAAGTATACAGCGGGCAGGTTCGGCATGGACGACCAGAGCTGCCTGCTCGTAGTCCAGAGGGACATGACCGACGCAGCGCCCCTCCAGTCCGAAGACCCCGAAGCTCCTGGCTACATCTGTGCCCGCACGGACGGGGAGGCCAAGCTTAAGGTCTCGTACGATCCCTGGCGCTGGGTGAGGCCCTGGAGGGGGGCCATAGTTGTGACGGTTTACGACGGATTTCTAGCACCCGGGGAGAAGATAGAGGTGGTGCTCGAAAGATGGACGCTTCAGACCTTCCCGGAGACGAGGCACGAGTTCCGGGTCCTCGTGGACCCCTTCGGCACGAGGGAGTTCAGACCTCTCCCGGAACATCCCTCCATAAGGATAGTCCCGGCAGGACCCTTCCGCTTGGAGGGGGTGCTTCCGTCGGTGGCGAGGCCGGGGGAGGAGGTGGAGGTGTGGGCGAGGGTCGTGGACCGGTGGGGGAACCCTGTGGAGGAGTTCAGAGGGGAGGTGAAGGTGGAGTGTCCGGAAGCTGAAGGGCTTCCTGCATCGTCCGTGCTCGAAGGGGGCGTGGGCACCTTGGGGAAGGTGAGGTTCCCGAGGGAGGGGACCTACAGGCTCCGGCTTTCGTGCGGAAGGCTCGAGGGGATGAGCAACCCCGTACACATATCCTGGGACCCCAAGCCCATCTTCTGGGCCGACCTCCACGGCCAGACCCAGGACACCATAGGCACGGGCACCCTGAAGGAGTACTTCTCCTTCGCAAGGGATAAGGCCCTGGTAGATGTCGTAAGCTGGCAGGGGAACGACTTCCAGATAACGGAGGACACATGGAAGGAGGTCCGCAGGCTGACCGCTGAATTCCACGAACCCGGAAGGTTCGTGACCTTCTTAGGTTACGAGTGGTCGGGGCTCACGCCGGCCGGAGGAGACCACAACGTGCTCTTCCTCGGGGACGAAGGGATGCTCCACAGGAGTTCGAGCTGGCAGGTGGGAGGGGCGAAGGAGACCGACAGGTACCCCATCTCCAGGCTCTGGGAGGAGTTCAGGGGGAGGAGGGACGTCATGGCCGTGGCCCACGTGGGGGGAAGGTACGCCAACCTTGACTTCTGGGACCCAGAAATATGCCGCCTCGTCGAGGTACATTCGGCCCACGGGACCTTCGAGTGGCTCGCAGAGGATGCGATAAGGAGGGGGCTGGTTGTGGGGTTCGTCGCGGGGAGCGACGACCACACCGGAAGGCCCGGGCTTTCTTCCCCACTCAGGAGGCTCACGAGGGGCTCGCACATATTCGACGCCTACGGCGGGCTTACGGGAATATACGCCGAGGAGCTTTCGAGGAATGCGATCTGGGAGGCCCTCCGCTCCCGGCATTGTTACGCCACCACGGGTGCGAGGATGGTTTTGGACCTGAGGTGCGGGGAGCACATTATGGGGGACGTGGTGGAGGGACCTCCGGCCGGGATGGAAGTCGGGGTCGTAGGGACCGCTCCGCTTTTAGACGTCGAGGTCCTGAGGGACGGGGATGTGGTATACCGGCATCCCTTGGGTTCCTCCACGGACTGGGTGAGGGCCGACTGGTCGGGGGTGAGGGCCAAAAGCAGGGAGAAGAGGGCGGACTGGAGCGGGGAGGTGGAGGTCCTCGGGGGAAGGATAGAGGATTTCAGGACGTTCGGGTTCAAGAGGGAGGGGGAGGGGATATTTAGGGAATCCGACCGTAGGTTGAGGGTGGTCTCCACGACTTCCGGGGATACGGTGGGAACGTTCCTCAGGGTTTCCGGGGAGCGTCCCGTGGTGAAGTTCCGCTGTGGGAACGTGGACGTAGAGGTGCCAGTGCGGGAGCTGGGAAGGGAGCCCTCGGAGTTCCCAGCAGGTGGGGTGAACCTGAAGCTCAGGTTAAGGCTCTCTTCCCCCGAGGGAAGGCCGGAGGAGGTCTGGTTCACGTTCTGCGACCCCGACCCTCCTCCTGGTCCCCACGCATACTGGGTCAAGGTTCTGCAGGCCGACGGGCACATGGCATGGTCGAGCCCCATCTTCTTCCGCTGAGCCATGGAGAGGGAACCTTACGAGGCCATAGCTTCCATATACGACTTCATAATGAGGCACGTGAACTACCGAAGGTGGGCTGGATATCTGGAGGCCCTCTGGACCCGCTCGGGGCTCGAAAGGCCCGAAATATGCGAGCTCGCCTGCGGAACCGGCAACATAGCCCTGGAACTCTGGAGGAGGGGGGAGAGGGTGCTCTTAGGATGCGACATATCAGAGGCAATGCTGAAGGTCGCAAGGGAGAAGGCGGAGGCCGTGGGGGCGGAGGTGGACTTCGTCCGTGCCGACCTCAGGGACCTGAGCCCCTTGGGAAAGTTCGACGTGCTGCTCTGCGTGTACGACAGCATAAACTACCTCAGGGAGGACGAGGTCCCCGAAGCTTTGCTTCAGGCCTACGAGCACCTGAGGCCGGGGGGTGCCTTCATCTTCGACATATGCACTGAAGCTAACTCCCTCAAGTACTTCAGGGACTACACGGAAGTGGATTTCGGGCCTGGGTTCTCCTACGAGAGGAGGAGCAGGTACGACCCGGAGGAGCGGATACAGTACACCTACTTCGAGGTCCACTTCTCGGGGGACCCGGAGGCCTACTGTGAGAAACATATCCAGTGGATATACCCAGTGGAGTGGGTCCTGGAAAGGATAAGGGAGAGCCCGTTCGAGCTTTTGGGTGCCTTCCCCGACTTCACTTTCCGCAGGACCGAGGAGGAGAGGGGCGATAGGGTCCACTTCGTGTTGAGAAAGGAGGGGAGATGGCCGTAGCCGAGATATCGGTCGTGCCCTTGGGCACGGGTTCCCCGTCCGTGAGCAGATACGTGGCCAAGGCCTTAGAGGTCGTGAGGGCCTCCGGCCTCAAGTACGAGCTGACGCCCATGGCCACCGTGGTCGAGGGATCGGTGGAGGAAATACTTAAGCTCGTGGGGGATATGCACCGGGCCGTACTGGAGGACGCCGTGAGGGTGGTGACGTCCCTGAGGATGGACGACCGAAGGGACAAACCTCTTACGATGGAGGGGAAGGTCCGGGCTGTGGAAGGAAGTGCTTAGATTTGGAGGAAATATGCAGGTGCTCAGGGAGAATGGTTGTCGGGTGTTCATCTTGGACGGGAGGCTATCAGCCGAGGACGCCCACAAGTTGAAGAAACTTTTCGAGGAGACCAGGTCCCAAGGAGGGCCGGTCGTGGTGGACATGTCCAACTTGGAGTACATAGACAGTTCCGGGCTTGGAGCTTTGGTCTATATCCTCAGAAACTCACCCCAAGGCGTCCGACTGTGCTGCGTTCCTTCTAAGGTCCTGGACGTGTTGGAGCTTGCCAAGCTAGACAGGTTCTTCTCGATCTACCTTTCGAGGGAGGAAGCTTTAGGAGTGTCCGAGCGAGGAGGCAGATGAGCACATACCTTGTGACCGGGGGTGCGGGGTTCATAGGCTCCCATGTATGTAGGCTCCTCGTGGACCTGGGGGAGAAGGTCAGGGTCCTGGACGACCTCTCGACGGGTAGGATAGAAAACTTGGAGGGGATAGGGGACAGGGTCGAGTTCGTAAGGGGGGACGTCAGGGACCTCGGTCTCTTGAGGGAAGTTATGGAAGGAGTGGACTTCGTGGTGCACGAGGCAGCCATCGCTTCCGTCGTCCGCTCGGTGGAGGACCCCTTGGAGGTCGAAAGCGTCAACGTCGGAGGGACCCTCAACGTGCTCCTCTCCGCCAAGGATGCTGGCGTAAAGAGGGTCGTCTTTCCCGGGTCGGCCTCGGCATACGGGAACTCCCCCTTCCTTCCGAAGACCGAGGACATGGCCCCCGAACCCCTCTCGCCCTACGCCGCCTCGAAGCTCGCCGGCGAACATTACTGTAGGGCGTTCTACGAGACCTACGGCCTTGAGGCCGTCGTGCTCAGGTACTTCAACGTGTTCGGACCCCGCCAGGACCCCGACTCCCCGTACTCCGGGGTGATATCCATATTTTTAGGAAAGCTCTTGAGGGGAGAGGAGATAGTCATATTCGGGGACGGGGAACAGACCAGGGACTTCGTGTTCGTGGAGGATGTCGCAAGGGCCACGGTCTCGGCCTGCGAGGCAGAGGGTGCCGCCGGGGAAGTGTTCAACGTAGGGAGGGGAGAGGAGGTCAAAATAAACGACCTGGCCGAAGCCGTAATGGAGGTAACGGGGGTCGAGGGGAAGGTCGTACACGGCCCTCCCAGGCCCGGGGACGTCAGAGCTTCGTTGGCCGACATAACTAAAGCTGAAAAGCTCCTCGGGTACAGCCCGAGGGTGTCCCTGAAGGAGGGCCTGGCAAGGACGGCAGAGTGGTTTCGGAGGAAGTATGGAGAAAAGGCCGGGGGTGTTCTTAGATAGGGACGGCACGATAAACGAAGACTTCGGATACGTCGTGGACCCAAGGAGGCTGGTCCTTCTGCCCAAGGCTGCGGAGGGGATAAAGCTCTTAGGCGAGTTCGGGGTCCCGATCGTGGTGGTATCCAATCAATCAGCCGTCGGAAGGGGATACTGCACCGAGGAGGATGTCGAGGAGGTGAACCGAGCCTTAGCATCCCTCCTCAAGGAACGGGGAGCCAAGGTCGACGCCTTCTACTACTGCCCTCACCATCCCGAGGCCAGGGTTCCAGCGTATCGGGTCGCCTGTCCGTTCAGAAAGCCGGAGCCCGGTATGGTCCTGAGGGCTGCCTCCGAGCATGGGATAGACCCGAGGAAAAGTTACGTTGTAGGGGACATGCACTCCGACATAAAGCTCGGCCGCAGGGTGAAGGCCAGGACGGTCCTCGTGCTCACAGGACACGGCGAGGAGACCTTGGAGATGGTGAAGAGGAAGGAGGCCCCGAGGCCGAGCTTCGTGGCGAAGGACCTGGTGGAGGCCGCCTGGTGGGTGTTGGAGGACATGGACAGACGGGGTCTGATCTGAGGAGGATCTGGGGCACCTTGACCCCTGCCGACAGGGTCCTACTGGCCTGTCTGCTTTGTTCGGGCCTGGTTTGGGCGTTCTGGCCGAGGGATAAGGGGGAAGTCGCCGTAATAGTGGGGTCAGGGGGCCTGGTAGCGGAGGTAAGCATGGACCGGCCGGACACCTTAGCTGTGAAGGGACCCTTGGGCACGACATATGTGGTCGTGGGTGGAGGGGAGGCCAAGATAATCTCCTCTCCATGTCCCCAAAAGCTCTGCGTGCGTTCCGGGCCGGTGAGGAGGCCCGGGGAGGTGGTGGTTTGTATACCGAACAGGGTAGCGGTTACGATAAAGGGCAGGAACGGGCCGGATGCGGTGCTCCGGTGACCCACCTCGCCCTTCTGGTCGCCGGAGGTGCTGCCCTATCCCTTTTGGAAGGTTCCCTTCCCAGGCCCCTCCCCTGGATGAAGATAGGTCTTGCGAACGTCGCCACGATCTTGGCCCTCTACCTGTACGGGGCAAGGTCCGCTTTCTCGGTCGCCGTGCTGAGGGTGCTGTTGGGAGGAGTCTTCCTCGGCTTCGGTCCGGGGTTCGTGCTCTCGGCTGGAGGTGGGATCGCTGCGTGGGGGGTCATGGCGCTCGTGAAGGAGACCCTCGGGGGCACTTTCAGCGTGGTCGGGGTCAGCATATGGGGGGCCCTGACGCACAATTTAACCCAACTTGTCCTCGCCCACCTCCTCGTACGGACGGCGGCCGTATGGGCCCTGCTTCCGGCCTTCCTCTGGGCCGCAGGGGTCACGGGGACGATCACGGGGTTAGCGGCCGACTTCGGGTTGAAGTTGCTGAGGAGGTATCCCAGGCGGGTACTACGATGAGGCTTTGGCGTAGAAGGACTTTATCAGCCTATCCAGGTATCCCTTGGGATCTTCCAGCACTTCCTCGGTAACTTCGAACTCCTCAGCGTTCACGAGCTTGAGCCCGTATCCGTAGTCCTTGAGGAGCTCACGGCATAGTTCCTCAGGTTTCGTTTCCCTCCTTGCTGCCTCCTCCTCTATCCACCGCAGGGCCCCCTCTGAGAACCTCAGGCGGATGCCGTGCTCCTTCCTGAACTCCTCCTCGAACTCCCTTACAGGAGCCTCCCTGAGGAGCCTTTCGAGTTCCCCCTCCGGGTCCTCGGCCATCTCCTCCGTGACCGTAAGGCGACGGACGGAAGTCGAAGGGAGCTTTTTCTCGAAGGGCAAAAGGACCTCCTCACAGACGCTCACCAGCGCCCTGGCTCCCGTGCCCCTTTTGTAGGCCCTCTCAGCTATCTGCCGAAGGGCTCCGTCGGTGAACTCTAAATCTATACCGTATGCCTTGAAATCCCTCTTCTTGGACTGGACGACGGAGCTTTTGGGGCTTCTGAGTATCTCGTAGAGGTCGTCCACCGTAAGCTCGTCCAACACCACGATCACCGGAAGCCTTCCCACGAACTCGCTTTCGAACCCATATTCTATGAGGTCTTCGGGTTGGACGTACTGGAGCACCTCCATCCTGCTCTTGCCCCTGAGGGACCTTTCCACGCCGAACCCTATGGCCTGCTGGTTCAGCCTCCTGCGGACTATGTCCTCGAGGCCGTAGAAGGCTCCGCTCATGACGAAGAGTATGTGGCGGGTGTTTATCTTCTTCCTCTCTATCTTCCCGGTCCTCTGAAACTGCATCATTGCCTCTATCTGGGAGATTATGTCGTGGGGGACCCTGAGGTCTACTTCGGTCTCCTCCATAAGCTTGAGGAGGTTACGCTGGACGCCCGTCCTGGATACGTCGGGTCCTACTGTGGTCCCGGAGGACGCTATCTTGTCTATCTCGTCTATGTATATTATGCCGTACTGGGCAAGCTCTACGTCCCCACCTGCCTCGCGCACGAGGTCCCTGACCAGGTCCTCGACATCGCCTCCGACATATCCCGTCTCGCTGAACTTGGTAGCGTCGCCTTTGACGAAGGGCACGCCGAGCTTTCGGGCTATGAGCTTGACGATATACGTCTTTCCCACGCCCGTCGGCCCTATCATCAATATGTTGGGCTTCACCTCGCCGGGTATGGGGTCCTGGGGGTTCTCAAGCTCCATCTTTATCCTGTGGAAGTGGGTGCATATCTTCGTAGAGAGGACGGCCTTGGCCCTTTCCTGCTTTACTACATATTCGTCCAGGTAGGCCTCAAGTTCCTCGGGTTTGAGGTCGAACCTGATCTTGGAGGACGGCTTCTCTTCGGGCTTACCCTCCCCAGAGTCCTCCCCCACGACGCCCGGCTTTGGGGATATCATATCCCTGAGCCACTCGGCCATCCTCCTCTGGAACTCCATAGGGTCAGGGGAACCCCTGTCCATACCCATCCTCGCCTCCAAGGTTATTTGTATCAACTCTAAGATAAGGGAAATCCTGACCGTTGTCAAGCAGAGGAAGATGTGGCGTCGGACCAGCCGAGCTGCTGGATGCACTTCACCTTTAACTTCGAGCCGATACCTTACCTATGACCCTCATCTCCCTCATCCTCCTGTCCGCCTCCTCGAAGTAGGTCCCCAAATCGCCCAAGCCTTCCACCCACCCTATGAAGTCCTCAAATATGTCCTCGAGGCCCTTCTTCGGGCTCCATCCGAGCGAGGAGAGCTTCGAGACGTCCGAGACGCTGTGTCGGGCGTCCCCCAAGCGGTATTCTCCAGGGATTAAGGGCTCCACCTCCCTGCCGAGCTTCCTGGCTAAAAGTTCGGCGTACTCTAGGACCGTGGTGGGCCTCCCGCTTCCCACGTTGAAGACCTCGTAGTTCGCATCCTCCGAGCGCAGGACGAGGATGTTGGCCTCCACCACATCGTCCACGTGCACGTAGTCCCTCGTCTGCCTCCCATCCTCGTATATTAAGGGGGGCCTGCCGTTGAGGAGCCTGAGGGTGAAGATCCGGCAGATCCCGGAGTACTGGTTGTAGAGCGACTGCCTCGGCCCCTGGGTTATGGAGTAGCGGAGGGCGACGGTGGGTATCCCGAGCAGCCTTCCGAGCCTTATAGCCGCAAGCTCCTGGGAGTACTTGGAAGTACCGTACGGGCTGGACGGGTTGGCGTACTCCTCCCTGAGGAGCAGGGGCTCCATGTACCTACCACAGAGGGGGCACCTCACCTCCCAATCTCCCCTCTCGAGCTGTTCCTGGGGCCTGACGGGGGGCTGGACGAGCCCGTGTTCCTCGCACCTGTACTGCCCCTCACCGTAGACCGCCTGGGACGAGGCGACGAGGACCTTCTCCACATCAAGGCCGTCCTCCCGTATCACCTCGTATATCAGGGCCGTGCTCACCACGTTCGTGTGGAAGAAAGTGCTGTAGTCCGGAAGGTAGTCCTGGTACGCTGCCTGGTGCACGACGATATCCACTCCCTTCAGGGCCCTCCTCAGGTCCTCCTTGTTCCTGACGTCGCCCCTTATGAACTCGGCCTCCTCGGCTAAATATCCCGGAATTCCCTTTGGGTGCACCTTGGGGTCCAGGTTGTCCAGGACCCTCACCTCGTAGCCCTCCTCGAGGAGCCTGTCTACGGTGTGGGAGCCTATGAAGCCGGCGCCTCCGGTGACCAACGCCTTCATGTCTCCTCCAAGCTTGTTGTTCCACCAAATATATCCCATATCGCTCGTCTTTGCAAGATGTTTGAAGTCTTGACAACTTCCCCTCTAAGGAGTACCTTCAGCCTGTGGGTAAGGCGAACGACGGGGTGCTCAGACCATGACCTCCGAGGAGAGGTTGAGGGCCGCCTTCGCCTGCGAGGAAGTCGACAGGGTCCCTGTCTCCCCGCAGGGGTTCGGGAGGGTGGACCCTAAATCCGAGCTCGGAAGGAGGCTCCTCGAGGAGACCGACATACACATATACACGGCAAGCGGGCTGGATTGGTTCGGGAGGAAGGTCCAAGCAGAATCCCTGAGCGAGGGGAACTTCCGCACCACCGTCTGGCACACCCCCGTAGGGGAGTTCAGGGCCACATCCCGCACGACCGAGCGCACGAGCGCCAGGGTAGAGTTTCCCTGCAGGAGGCCCGAGGACGGGGAGAGGTTCCTGAAGGTGCCATTCGAACTCGACGAGGACCGCATAAGGGAGGCTTCTGAGGAGTTCCGCAGGAGGAGGGAGGAGCTGGGCGGTCGTGGGATGGTGCTCGTGGAGGTCCCGGACGGGATATGCCTTCCTGCGGAACTTTTCTCCCCGGAGGACTTCTGCCTCCTATGGGCCGACGCCCCCGACCTCATGGAGGCCCTGGTAGGGGAGGGGCACAGGAGGGTTATGGAGGGGGTGAAGGT
>Ga0209410_1000603_pt1 | contig 16888 bp, 20 predicted proteins | sample Mar14436cmmetaG_FD_184135 | JGI IMG/M metagenome (GOLD analysis project Ga0209410, IMG submission 184135) | Marine hydrothermal vent microbial communities from Guaymas Basin, Gulf of California to study Microbial Dark Matter (Phase II) - Marker... ... | reverse complement strand
TGTGTGGCTTCACCGCAGAAAAATTCTTTATAAAGAAAGTTTCCTTCTTAATGCCTTTAGTGTTCCGGAGACTCTTTCTACGTGGATGGCAACTGGAGATGCTCCTATATGTGTGATGCATGGAATCGAAGCTTTAATCATGGGTAAGGCTTTATGGCTGCAGCGGAGCACTGCTAATCCCTTCGCGGGATCATAGTCTATCATCTTCAATTCTGTCTGGCTTGCGCCGTGCTCTCCGAAAAGTCTGAGGATGCTGCTCCATACTGCACGCATGAAATCTTTTCTTTCTATCGTCTGATCGCTATCAATTCTAACGGCAATATATCGTCTCCTGACTATTTTGGGCAATCTTTCCCTCTCCTAACCACGTAAATGCCCGGAGCGACGTAATTCGGGCTGAGTTTCATCCTGTTCCGCTCAACTATTCTCTTTGGATTCTCAGAGATTGCCTTCTTTGCATTCTCAAAATCTAATCCAAAAAGATATCCGAGCGAAGCGTAATCCTCTGGCTTCCTCAGTAGCCATGCTTCGCTTACACCACTAGAAAGAACGATTGGCACATCAAATTTCTTCGCTATTATCGTCTCTATCCTCATCTTCCATAATAGATTGATCCTTTGATTCCCATGTAAATATAAAAGCGGAGCCATATCAAACTCAAGTGAGACTTGAGTTCTTGATGCAAGCTCGGCTTCAGCCGAATCAAAGAATCTCCTTCTTAGGTCTATTGGGGAGAAGGATAGTATATCAACTCTTCTATCCTTAGCCGCCTGCCTAGCAACGCTCTTAGACAGGCATTTAACGGCGATTACCTCTACTCTTCTCCTCAAAAACCTTAAGCTCCTCAAGAGCTCAGCGGAATTCCGTGGCTCCAAATCTATCCTGCTAATGAAGTCTATGCCTACATCACTGCAAATTTTACGTATTTCCCTCACTCCCTCTTGAAGTTTCTCTTGGGGAAGTGATACTCCAGCAGCCTTATACCCCAGCTCAGCAGATCTCTCAATGATGCGTCTGATCTCGGCACGTTCCTCGAGGTTTGGTCGGAGGTGTAGGTCAATGAATCCCTTCACGGCAGCATCCCTAACTCCCTACATATCTGTTTTATCTCATTAATCTTTGAAGTTTTGAATCTTATCTTCAAGTGTATTGGATCGGTATTGCAAAGCCTATATCTCTCCATGTAAGCGGCCTGCTTATCAAGTCTTATGAAAAGTTTCCCCCTGTCCAATCGTCTGCCAAATTCTGAGCTCAGAGCCCTTTTATCATGCAGTGGAAGATTATTGCCTATCCTCCTTAAAAGAGCCTCTGTTATTTCAGGCTTTGTTATTCTCGCCCTGTAATAGATTATTGGATTTCCATAATCCCCCCTCAAAACGCTCTTATGAAGTATAACCTCCTCGATTTTGTTTGGCGGTAGAATATTCTGGAATGCCCTCTTAACTTTCTCAGGATCCTCAGTTGCATGGGCGAATATGCTAATCTCGATGGAAGATACCCTTTTCCTTACCACTGATGCTCCACGCTCTTAGCTTTATTTTTTCTTATGAGCATAGAGACTTTTATTAATTCTGATTTTTTCATAATGTTAGTGTTCGCTAATTTCTGAGAGGCGATGATGGAAATGCAAACTTTAATACCTAAAGAGTTCTTTGTGACCGGAGGAAAGGCAATCGGAAGACTTTCAGAACTTAACGCATTTGATAATGCACTAAAAGATGCTGGAATAGCAAATTGTAATCTGGTCGAGGTGAGTTCTATAATCCCACCGAATTGCAGAGAGGTTCCTCCCCGAGATATTCCCATAGGAAGCATAACATACACGGTGATATCAAAGGCTCACGGAAGGGGTGGAAAAATAAGTGCTGGAATAGCATGGGGCTTCGCTGAAAGGGAAGGCTTCGGGATCGTGGCTGAAGCATATGGAAGCATGGATGAATTTACTGCAAAGAAGATTCTAGAGGAGAGAATTCAGGAGATGGCAAATGCTAGGGGAATAAAACTTCGAAACATCAAATATAAAATCGAGACTTTGGATGTTCCTAAGGGAAGCTACGGATGCGTGGTCGTAGCGCTTGTATATCTTTTCTGAGCATTAAGCCATCAGTCCTCGAACTTTCCTTCCGGCACTTGTTAGTCCTCTGAATACTCGTCCTCTTCCTTTGCCGAGGCGAAGATTGGGCAGTAATGTCCTATCAACGAGTATGACCTCAAACCATTTTGATCGGCCGTCTTCCCAAACCCAATAAGAATTGAGAACCTCAAGATTTGGATATTTTCTTGCGGCTCTTTCTTCAGCGATGAGTCTGAGGCTCTTAGCGGGCTTATATTTCTTCACACCCATTCTTTTCTGTCTACGTCCGGCCCTTGGGCGTTGCTTACTCAACCCTCCCCTCCTAACTCTGACTCGAACAACAACGTATCCGGGCTTATCTTTATACCCGAGTCTCCTAGCCCTATCGATTCTAGTTGGCTTATCAATCCTAATTATTGCTGGCTGTTTCCGCCACTCAATCACCCTTTTTTGCATTAACTCTTTAATGTAAGATGCATCCGGCCTCTTCCAAGCCTCAGCCAGATATTTATATGCCATGGCACTTCGCCTCGGAGCACTCCAATTTAAATGATCATCAAATTTATATCTTCCGCTTTGAGAGACGAGAAAACATTTAGACATAAAAATATTATCTGTCCTAATCAATTAGGTCTTAGGGGAATTGATATGATCAGAGATAAGATCCACGTTACGGTTTGGAATGAATTCATTCATGAAAGAGAAGATGAGAGGGTAGCAACGATATATCCGAGGGGAATACATGGAGCCATAGCTGAATACTTAAGTCAGAAACCTGATATTGATGTGAGAACAGCAACTCTAAATGAGCCTCAGCACGGATTGACAGATGAAGTTCTCAAAAATACTGATGTGCTGATCTGGTGGGGACACGCGGCACATGATAAGGTGAGCGATGAAGTAGTAGAGAGGGTATATAATAGGATTATCTGTGATGGAATGGGTCTCATAGCGCTACATTCAGCACATTACTCTAAGATATTCAGGAAACTGATGGGAACGAGTTGCAGCCTCAGATGGAGGGAGGATGGAGAGAAGGAGCGCCTGTGGGTAGTCTCGCCTGGGCATCCAATAGCAGCGGGAATTGGAGACTACTTTGAGATCGAAAAGACCGAAATGTACGGCGAATTCTTTGATATACCAAATCCGGATGAGCTGGTCTTCATAAGCTGGTTTAAGGGAGGAGAAGTCTTTAGAAGCGGATGCTGCTTTTATCGTGGGCGTGGGAAGATCTTCTATTTCAGACCGGGACATGAGACTTATCCAATCTACCATAACGAAAAGGTCTTACTCGTGATCGAGAATGCTGTTAGATGGGCAGCTCCCATTAAAAGGCCTAAGACACTTACGATTCCACGTGCAGTGCAAGTAGAACCGCTCGAACCATAAAAACAACTATTCTTCATACCTCATTTAGTTATCTTTTAATATTCAACACTACGGCTATCACTAATAGCCAATGCAATCTGAATGACATAATACGCCTAAGAAGGCATCCTCCATCGCGTCTCAACTGGTAGTGGAGGGTTAATCTTTAAGCCTTTATGTGTAATATCTCTAAGGAAGATCCGTTACATCCTGTCTTTCTCAATATTCCCCTTAGTAAGGTCGCTCAATACCTAATGTAAGGTGAGGGAGAAAGTGATATAAAATTATTTTTAAGTTTATCAATCATGAGTTAGATACATATTTTGGGGAGATCTACTTTTGAGTATGGCATAAAGCATCCGGAGACAGAGATGATTCAGTTGTCAATTAGACCAATATTTAAGGATAGAAATAAGCTCTCACCACACTATATCCCGAAGAAACTTCCGTACAGAGAGGAGCAGCTCCGTACGCTTCACTCAATATATGGTGCCATGATAAGAAACATCGAGAGCGCCTATCCGAGATTTATACAAATAATAGGTCCAACCGGATCCGGAAAGACATGCACAGCTATAAGGTTCGGCGAGCAGATAATGGAATATGCGGAAAAGGAAGATGTTAAGTTAAGGCATATTTACATGAATTGTAAGGTTGATGGCGCAACACGATATGTTCTCTTCAGAAATCTCATTAGAAAAGTGACCTCTAAAATCTCGACAAGAAGCCTAAGCCCCGAAGAGATGATTCAGCAGCTAATTGAGTATCTAAGATTGGAGAATATGTTTTTACTTGTCACATTTGATGAGATAGATTATTTCGTTCAAATCAACCCGAAAGAACACATAATATATGATTTGACCCGAGTAACAGAGATGAGTCCTGGGAAGCCGTCACCGATTATTGGCGAAATATTCATAGCTAGATCTCTGAAGTGGCGGGAACGGTTAGATCCAAGAGAGAGATCAACGCTTGGTCTTGGCATAATCGAATTTCCAAGATACACAGGACAGCAAATTAGGGATATACTCTCAAATCGTATTGAGGAGGCATTCTACCCTGAAGCTGTGAGCGAGGAGGCTCTTGATCTAATAAGTGAGATAACTGCTAATCCCCCAGTGAATGGTGACATACGCGTTGGACTGGATCTTCTATACTATGCTGGAAACCTAGCTGAGAATAGGGGATCCAGTAGGATCCTACCGGATCATGTTAGAAAAGTTTATAGTGAGATAGGTCCATCAATAACCACTGAGGATATTATAAGCCTAAATATGGATGAACGTCTCATACTACTGGCGCTTGTTCGCAGTCTTAAATTGAGTGGCTCAGCATATGTTGGGCTCCGTGATATATATAGGAGCTATAAGGTTGTATGTGAGGAGTTCAATACTAAGCCTACCGAAAAATTTGAGGAATACTTGCAGGATCTGATATATCGTGGTCTAGTCGATATGAAGTCTCTCATGGAGATTGGAATATCAGGGGCATCTGTCATCGATCTTGAAGATTTTCTAAATAGCCTCGCCGAAAGATTACGGAAGGAGACGAAATGAGGGGTAAAAAAAGAAGTCTCTGGAAGGATCTTGAGGATGGATTTGGAGGTGGAAGCAGATTCAGAATACTCCTACATTTAGCCCTCCATCCAGAAGAGGCACATACAAAATACGCATTAGTTAAGGCTACAGGCGTGAGAACACCATCAGTAGAGGAACAGCTAAAAACTCTTGTTAATATGGGATGGGTTAAGGAGTATCCATTCACCCCAAAAACATATCAGATAAATAAAGAACATAAAATAGTAAGGGCATTCATGGAATTTTTAGAAAAAATCAGATGGTCCACTGAGAGTGGATCCCCCTCCCCCAGAATTCACAGACTACTTAAATAGTTGTTCCATTCCCCCGAGGAATGAGGGATAATGGATGAGAAGGTTTTCATCGAAGGAGCAGCGTGTAGACGGAGAGGCAACCGGTGTTGAGAGATGCATGAATCCTTGGAATGAGCGATGTTCAAGCACTGATATAGCCTTATATATAATGTTTAATGGAAAGAGATTGCCGATATGCTGGAAATGCTGGAAGGAAATCTCATCCAAAAATATCGAGTGGAAGTATGATTAGCGCTTGGCCTAGTTGGCATCGTTGACAGGGGCATAAAGGCAGAAGTAATGCGATATTAACTTTAACAATTTACTCTCAGCTGGCAATATATGCATTGAAGGATTACGTGATGACGTTTGTAGCGATGATGATAACTTAAGTTATATCAGCTTGCCTTTATAATGTTAAAGCCCGAGGCTTTCCTAAGTCTATTCATAACGGCTAATCCTAAACTCTTCATTGGGACTCCCTCCGCGATTATGACATCAACTTTTTCTTCATCAAATTCTCTTAGCAGTTTGAAGAGGTTCCTTGCCATAGAGGACGGATCTTTACGGCTTCCGAGAGATTTTACTACGCATATTCCGTGATAATGGTATTGCGTCTCATCCGTAGCTAAAATGCCGACTCGCCTGCCCTTCTCCTCATAAAGACCAGCCAACTCTTTGATCTTGTTGATCATTACACTTAATTCTCCCTCGACTAGGATTAACTGAGCCTTCGGAGAGTAATGCTTGTGCTTTGTGCCAGGTGAAGGCGCATATTTCAGATTTACTTCTCTGTCTGCTATCGCTGATGGATGAAGCCTAATATCACTCAAGATACATTTTAATTCTTCATATGTTAGACCTCCAGGCCTCAAGATTTGAGGAGGCTTCGAGGTTAGGTCTACAACTGTTGATTCTACGCCTATTCTTGTTGGACCTGCATCGAGGATCATCTCGATCTTTCCATCTAGATCCTGTCTTACATGCTCAGCTGTTGTAGGGCTAGGCCGACCAGCTAGATTTGCGCTGGGAGCAGCTATTGGAACTCCCGACTCTCTGATGAGAGCTAATGCAACCTTATGATTTGGCATTCTTATCGCCACAGTGCTGAGCCCCCCTCTTGTCTCCTTTGGTATTATGTCTGAGGCCTTAAGGACCAAAGTTAATGGTCCGGGCCATAAATCCATCAGTTTATCAGCGTCTTTTGGAATCTTATCTGCAAGCCAATAGACGTCAGCCTTATCCGCGACGTGAACGATTAAAGGGTTGTCTAGTGGCCTCTTTTTAGCGGCGAATATTCGTCTAATGGCATTTGGATCTAGGGCGTTGGCTCCTAAACCATAAACAGTCTCTGTTGGGAATGCCACTAAGCCGCCTTCCCTGATGATCTTCGCTGCGGCTTTAATCTTGCTCTTTTCCGGCTTTTCGGCGTTGACCTTTAGGATAATTGTTTTCATCGTTCTTCCCAATTCAGCACTAATGGAGATATAGTTCGATCATAGAAAGGTATTTCTCTTTCTATGCGGATTTCTAATTCATGCATGATATAAAGCGTCTATTTAAGCGCTCGGATTTCCCTTTTGTCCTCGAGTATCAAAGCCTAAAAGATGTCCTAATTGATCATGACTTAGCTGCTCTCGGAGACGCCTTTGTAAACTTCATCTATTCACTGGCTCTATCATTTAGGAGAGGAAAGCCAGTGGGCGAAAAATTAGATAATGAGACTCTCGCTTCTGCTCTTAGGGAGGCTGGCTTAAGAAAGATCCTACCATTCAGAATGGATAGGCATGAGATGGCGAATGCAGCTGAGGCCTTAATAGTCTATGCTTGGCTAAGGGGAGTTATGTCCATGGGAGATATTCTCAGGATCATAGAGAGATCCGATGATATTAGGACTTCTTGGAGTGTTTTGCTGCGGAAAATAGTCGAAGAGATTAGGCTTCTTTGGGCTTAGACTCTTCCGGATTCTGCCGTTTTTCTTTACTCCACATTTTAAGGGCATTATTGAATTCCCGGCTTAATTCCTTCCCTTTTCGCCGGATCTTTTCGATTGCCTCGATTAATGCCTTCTCAGGCCTCTTTCCCTCTTTAGTTCGTATAAAGAATATCGCATTTGAGATTAGGGGATGAGGCACATCATATCCGGCAAACTCGACCATCTTATCCTCTAAAAGGACAGATTCTAGGAGATTGCAGAAAGTGTGCCCTTCGCCTTCTATTTCGATTTTCAATTCATTTGATGTTCTCCGTAACACTCTAAGTTCCATAGTCGTCCTCCTCATTAAATTATTACCTTTCCATAATCAACGCTTATTTTACGTTTCTCGGTATTTCCGCAGACTGCACATTTAAGGTTTCTCCGTCTAATTAAGTTTCCTCCACACTGAGAACAGAATGCGTAGATCACTCCTAGATTCTCATCCTTGATTGTAAGATGGAAGATATTATTCTTATCGCTTATGACCTTAGCGCGGACTATATCCCCCAATCTGACTGCATCATATATATTGTCAACATATCGGCGGCTTATATCGGATATGTGAATGACGCCGGTGAAAGATCCGGATAACATTTTTCTTCCAATCCTAAATATCCTAACAAGCGCGAATGCATTCTGAACAGTCGTGACGTACCCGATAACTATGCTTCCCACTCTTGGAATACTCACGTTGCGCGTTGCTGGATAAACAGATATCTTCTTATTGATAAAGTCTATTAATATAAAGCCAGTGTTGGATGAATATATGTTTCCATTCTCTACGTAGGTGCCTGCATCTGGTATGAACTCTTCAATTACACCGAGTTTTTCTCCTGGTATAACGAACTGTCCGCTGCTTATCTCCCTCATAAACAACACATCTATTATGCCGTATTTTCATCTTAAGAAGGTCTCGTAGCTCCCATATTAGTCTTGCCCCGATCTCTTCGTCCTTCCACCAGTATCCTGTAAAGGTCAGCTTCAATTTGATATCTCATTTTCTTATGGAATGGATAGGTTCTCCCAATGGTTATGGTCATCTCTTTTAACCAGTCAATCTTACCACCCATCCTTGATATTTCTCTTCTAAGAAAGAGGCGAACAGACTCGCTTCGTTTATGCAAAGAATACACAACATCTGAGATCTCTATGGCCTTTTTCAAAAATTTAACATCGAATCCTCTCTTCCACGTTCCGAAAGGAGGATTCATTAATACCGTGTCAAACCTTCCAACTATGCATTCTATATCCCCGAGTATAAGATCGATTCTGACGCCCACTCTTTTAGTATTGATTATAGCTGTCTCCAAGGCTGTCCTATCGATTTCCACTCCAACGGCTTGTCTTGCCCCAAGCAGCATAGCTGCTATGCCTAATATTCCAGATCCGCATCCTAAGTCAGCGATCCTCTTTCCTTTAATATCACCATAGAGAAAGGCCGTGTATACCATTTCAGCTGCGCTTTCAGCGTCGATATTATAGCTCTCCCACTCTAATTTAGGCTCAGGGTTAGGCTCTAATCTAGAGAGTAATATTGCAAGATGTTTCCTTTTCATCGATATGTGCCCTCCAGCATCAAATTACGCTCAGAAATAGGTTAAGCCGCGCAAAGAACATAGCATCATTAAAATACTTTGTGTCTTCGCCCTAATAAATCGAATTTATGATGTCTTCCATACCTCTATGAGATATTAGTTTATAGTATATAACCAGACTGCCTTAACTTTCCATATTCATCCTCTGCTCCTCGAGAATGAACAATTATAGTCTGACTGATACTTCGCATCCTTAACTCTAAACTTAAATTCTCCATAATCTCGTAGACTTTTTATTAGATGCTTCATTCTCCAAGTAATTGAGCCTCCGAGAAAATTCGGAATTTCCCTATTCTTGTATGAATAAAATTCTTTTACTGCTGATGTTAGTCTATTTTATCAGCCGTAAAGATTCTTCAAGAGTAGATCTGACTTTCTCTCTAACATTCCTCTCTATGTGAACTTGAGGTTTAAGCGTTTCCAAGCTTCTCTTAATATTTAAGAGATTAATCTTCTTCATGTCTATACATATCGCTCTCGGATTTACTGGCATTATCTCCATATCCGGATGGAGCTTCTTGGCCCTATATGCGAGGGCCTCCTCCGTTCCCAGAAGGAACATTTTCCCTCCAAGCCTTTTAATGGCCGTCAACATCTGACTTGTGCTCCCAACATAATCTGCAACTTCTTGATTTTCAGGAAGCACTTCCGGATGTACAAGAAGCTTAGCCGCCGGGTTCTCATCCTTCACCTTCTCGATGTGATAACGTGAGATTAAATATTCATGGACATAGCAATGTCCGTTTCTTGGAACCGCTATGATATTCTTTCCGGTCTTCTTAGCTACATATAGTGCTAAATTCTTGTCCGGGCCAAAGAGAATGGTATCCGCATCAAGCTTAGATATCAGCTTAACTGCGGAGGCGCTCGTTACTATGTAATCAGCATGAAATTTTGTTTCTACATATGAATTTATGTATGCCACAAATGGGGAGTTAGGAAACTTGTCCTTAAATCTCTTTATTATTCGGGGATTCAAGAAGTCTGCAAGTGGGCAGCCAGCTTCCTTGACTGGATGTAATATTATCTTATTCTCATTTAATATTGCCGCTACCTCAGCCATAAATGAGACTCCGGCAAAAACTATTACTTCAGCATCTGTGTTTATGGCGCTTCTAGCGAGTTCGAGGCTGTCCCCAACATAATCCGCAACATCTTGAACCTCAGGAGACTCATAATTATGCGCCAATATGACGGCCTTACGTTTCTCACATAAACTTCTAATCTCCGTCATGAGTTTCTCTACATAACCTTTACGTTTTGGCATCTCAGACCACTTTAAGCTCTAAATTCACCATTACAATAAACCTTTCGGATATAATCTTTTAGGTGGACTATTTTTATACAATGAACTCTAACACGTAGATTTTCTAAAAAGATGCGTGGAATAAAAAATTGGGAATATTTCGCGTTTATTCTACAGTTTCTATCTCTAATTCTGCCTCTACTGGTATAGGATTCTTGAATATTGCTACTACTGGACAATTAGCCTCCGTTCTTCTCCATACAGCCCTTAACAGGGCCTCCCTGGCCTTGCCTGAAACCTTAACCTTTAACTTTACGCCCTTCAATATGGGCGAGTCCTCAGCTTTCTCTGCCTCGGCTATTACTTCAAGATTTGTAAGCTCAATATTGCTCTTTTTGGCTACATCAGCAAAGATGGTGGCAGCGCAATCCGCCAAGCTCATGATCGCAAGCTCCAATGCCGTTGGTCCAGTATCCTGACCGCCGGATGCCTCTGGCAAATCGCAGACCACTGTATGCGTTCTTGAATTATCCACTATGGTCCTGACATTCTCTAACAATTTGCATTTGGCAGTGATCTTCGCCATTATTCATCATCTCCGGTATTAAAAGAAAGGAAGAAAATACTCCTATTAAGTCTTTTCCATACGAAGTCTTAGCCGCGAAAGATCCTATAGAATGGATGAGTTCTTACTAGCGGCTTTACCCCGAAGTTCTGGGCTGCATAGGCGATTATAGCATCGATCATGGCGCATACTGGAAAGATGTTTTTAGCTTTAGCCACTGAGCCATAGATTATAAAGTCCGCGTTCATAACTTGTACGATTGCAGCTGCGCCAGCCCGATATAATCTTTTAATTTCAGCATCTATGCCTTTAGCCTTACTCCATCTTCCTACAACGCCGATTGGAGCAGTTCCCGTAGGCATTCCAAATATTTTCTTTGCAAGGTATATTCCATGAGCGGCCCATCCGATGCTTGGAACGTCAAGAACTGGCATGAAGAGTAATGGCTTCTTGATTCCAGCCTCAAATGCTTTATCCAGTAATCCCTTCTCTTTAGAATTTCCCTCAAGGATCGAGATCATACCTTTTGGACGCGGGTCTCTTGGATTAAATGCTTGTATGATCGCGGTCTCTAATTCTGTCTCCCTAATAGCATCTATCTCCTCTCTGTTCAGAGTATAATTTATTGAGTTGTAAACAGCCCTCTCTTTCAGGCCTACTTCTACGGCATGCCTTGCTGCAGCAACACGAACAGACATTCTAGGTCCATTTATCAGAAATGGTACATCAGTAACCTCGGATACGAAGTCTATATATTTAATAAGCGCCTCTGGATATTCAGCAACGATATCTAACATGCATGGAACTCCGGTCTTATTTGACATTTCCTCCTGAATTCTAATCAATCGTTCAGCCTTCTTCTTATCAAAGATCCCTAACCGTCTGTCCTTAACTATCTTATGTCCCTCATGAAACAGGCTCCCTATGAGAACCGTAGGTAACTCTCCAGGCTGACCTCCGATCTTAACACCTCCGATCTCAATGATCTTCTGTTCCCTTTCGATCCTCAACAATTCGTCGACTTCCCATAAATTGGGAGGCATCAACTTTTAATAAACTATTTGGTGAGGCCGAAAAGGAGCGTTAATATCCTCTGCGCTACTCCTCCAAGCATGATCGCGAAGACTATCTCAACTGTTGTTATGATTAATGCCCCCTTCCATCCAAGCTCCTTCACGAGAGCCGCTATTGTCGCTATGCATGGAATATAAAACATCGCAACTATTGTGAAAACTAACATTTGAACCGGATTCAGGACGCTTGTGAAATCCGTCGTTCCGAAGGCCGTAGCGAGCATGATCAGCATGAGTTCCTTTCTTAGAACTCCGAAGATCAGCATTATGCCGCTTATTGCTGGAAGCCCCAGCCATAAGGTCGTTACTGGACTGAGAAAATCTGCTATAACTCTGAGTAAACCGAGGAGCTCGGCGAGTTTTATCATGAAGCTTCCAGCAATTATTAATGGAAATGCTATCTTTATGAACTCCAATAATCTAAACCATGTCTGCTTTAGGACGGTCATAAGATGTGGAGCTCTATAATCTGGCATCTCCATTATCAGGGCGGTGGGCTCTCCAGGTAAAATCTTAAATGCGAGCCTCCCTAAGGCGAAGATAATGGCTATATTAAGTATATAGAGCGATAGGGCCCATTCTATTCCGAGGAATCTTCCGACTAAGCCGAAGATTATGACTGAACGAGCAGCGCAGGGAACCAATGTAGTCACGAATGTTGCAAGTATTCTTTCTCTTCTTGTCTCCATTATTCTGCATCCTAAGCATGCTGGAACATTGCAGCCGTATCCGAGCATGAGAGGAATGAAAGCCTTTCCATGTAGTCCCATCTTGTGCATTATATTGTCCATTAGGAATGCTATTCGGCTGATGTAGCCTGAATCCTCTAGGAGGTAAAGTATGAGGTAAAATGGTGCGATGTATGGTATAGCTATCGTTACGCCAGCTATTATTCCCTCGATTATTCCTCCCCAGATCAATCTCTCGATGATTCCCTTACCGAGCAGGCTTACAAGTAGCGGCTCCATCCCATAAATATACTCGCTTAGTATCTCAGATAAGAGATTTCCGAGGGTAAATGTGAGATAAAACATCGAGAATAGTGAGAATACCATTATTGGATATCCTAGGATCCTATGCGTTGTTATTGTGTGTAGCATCTCTCTTATGGAGGGCCCCGTTGGAGTTGTGATCTTTTGAACATCATTTGCAATTCGGCTGGCGACCATATATCTCTCAGAAGTTATTATCGTTGAGCGGTCATGTCCATGTATCTCCTCAAGTTCTCTTGCAAGTCTCTTTGCAAGAGCCACAGCCTTCGGGTTTTCGCGAATGATCTCCCTCTCGATCTCATCGTCTCCCTCCAGTAGCTTTATTGCTAAATATCGCGGAGGATAGGGCGAGTGAATGTTCTTCAGAGCCTCGGTCAGTCTGACAATTCTCTCCTCAACCTCCTTTCCGTATCTTATTTCAGATGGCCTAATAGAGACTCTTTTCTCAATCACTTCTATGGCCTTCTCTAAGAGCTGAAAGATTCCGATTCCTTTGATCGCTATTGTAGGAACAACTGGTATTCCAAGGATATCCTCTAACCTTTTCACATCGATTTCTATACCCTTCTTCTTTGCCATATCCATCTGATTTAATGCAATGACCATTGGCGTTTCAAGTTCCATCAACTGTAATGTCAAAAATAGATTTCTCTCCAGAACCGAAGCGTCAATGACATTTATTACGACATCGGGTTTTTCGGTTACGATGTATCTTCTCGCGATAGATTCCTCTAAAGAATATGTGGAGAAGGAATATATGCCCGGCAGATCAATAACGTCTACTGTATAACCTTTAAAATGCAAAGTTCCCTCGGCTCTTTCAACAGTCTTTCCGGGCCAATTTCCAATATGCTGATGAAGTCCAGTTAAATAATTGAATATTACAGATTTTCCAACGTTGGCGTTTCCAGCAAGCGCTATTGTTACTCTCTTTCGCATCTCCCTTCCTTCTTTACGAATATCCTCTCAGATATTCCCCTGCCGAGGGCCAATCTTGATCCTCTCACTAAAACCTCTATTGGTCCATGGAATGGAGCGGCCTTTACAACAATGATCCTTGTGCCAGGTGTAAGACCTAAATCTGCAAGTCTCTTCTCAAATCCCCATCTTTTACCATACCCGCCACCAGATATAGATACGATTATTCCAGCTTCTCCATCTTTTAGCGCGGTTAATGGAATTTCATAGTTCCCTAATTTTCCACTCATCCTCTTCATGGTTGAATCGTCCTCTTCTATGGTAGGGGTATTCCTGAATCTCCATTAACCCGACTATGTAATCAGCATCTTTTTAATAGACTTTAAACTTTACCTTCTATAGAGGTCTCATATATTATATTAGCCCTTCCCTTATGCAGGGTTTCGAAAAGATATTAAAGCCTCTAATAGAGCATTATTGATGTATTTGATTCTCCTCTTCTGCGATCGCTCTCCTTAAATTCAAGGAAGCTTCTTCTGGAGAAAAGACATTTATGTAGATGCCCGTGCTCTTCTCAAACCCCGCCCATATAGATAATCTAGGGTATACTTCAATATGCCAATGGAAGTATCTGTTTGGGATCATGTGGAAGGCGAAGTTGTATGGCGGATCACTCAATAGGCTCTTCAACGCACCAAAGCATGTTCTCATGGTTGTAGCCAAATCATCGATCTCCTTCTGTGTCATATCTAGTATTGTTGATTGATGCCTCTTTGGGAAGATCCAGAACTCGAACGGATGCATACTCGCCCAAGGAGCGAAAACTATAAAGCTATTATTTTCCCAGATGAAGCGAGCGCTCTCTTTCTCTTTTCTAATAATCTCGCAGAATATGCATTTTCCAGTCTCATTTAGATACTCTTTAGCTCCTTCTATTTCTTCCTTCATTATTCTCGGCAATATTGGGGTTGCAATAATCTGAGTGTGAGCATGTGAGAGAGAGGCTCCCGCCTCAGATCCATGATTTCTAAAGATCGAAACATACTTAATGTATTCTTTCGATGAAAGATCCTTGAATCTGTCTATATACGCGTTTATTACTAGAGTTAATTGTTTGATTCTTGCAGTTCCTGGATGTTCGTCATGTATCGGAGACTCTATAATCACTTCATGATGGCCATAAGCAGGAAGAGACTTAGAGAACTTATTCTCAGCTCCTTTCTTTTTATCTATTGGATGCGTGAAGGCTGGATATAGGTTTGGGACGCATCTAACTATCCAATTGCTATGTCGAGATCCATCGCGATCTCTGTCTTTGATTAGTCTTCCATTATACCTCAGATAAACTAGGACTGCGGGTGGAGTCATATCCTCATTGCCGGGGCAGAATGGACATGAAGAAATTTTTTTCTCCCTCTTGACCCTGATAAAATCGGATGGTCTCCGCCTTCTTTGAGTTGCTATTACAACCCAACGGTCTAGAATATAATCTTTCCTTAACTCATTATTTGACATTGATGATCCACTTGATACTGTTCATCAGTCTCTTTCATTTGAATATTCATTTTTGCGTATCTCTAAAAGAGCTCTCAGCTGGTTTATGCGTCTGCGGATCTTCATCTTCAGCACGGCCCTCAATTTCTTATTTTTAAGGGATCTATCGATCGAGCCTATCATATCTGCGAGGCGAGAGTCCCCAAGCACTTCTCTCACCCACTTCTCAAAGTCTCCTCTTATAAGATGAAACTCTAAAGATTTTGAAGGTGCAATGCTTATCTTCTCGTAAAACTCTTCTAGGCTCCTTGCAGATATGCCAGTGTATCTTCCAATATCCAAAAAGAAATAGAACGCTTTTTCATTCGGCGTAGTTCTCATTACATACTCTGGATTTACTTCACCTTTAAATTTTATTCTATCCATTTTCATTCCTTCTACTTCTATTGGATGCTTATACACCCTCAGAATTAATCTGCAATATACTAATGATTGGGAAGTAATAAGGATTCCTAAATCTGTGAGACTTTAGGTAATAGTAATTCGCTGAGGTCGCTTAATATGTCATCTACGCGCCCATCGAGAAGATAGGAATATATCTCTTTATGCGCATCTGCTCTTTTCTCCCAATCCCAAATCTTAATTGTGGATTCCCTGGCATTTTCTGCTATCTCCTCCATCTTTCTGCCCTTATATTCACCCCTGTATAACTGAAGGATCTTCTCAGCAGTCTCTCGGACATCATATGGATTTATCCAAATTCCGTTAAATCCATCTTCGACCTTTTCACGCAGTCCTCCCATTCCAACGGCTGGAATAACTCCGCACGCCATCGCTTCCAGATCGACCTGTCCCTGCGGTTCATATCTTGATGGAGCGAGGAGTAGATCCCACGAGTTTATTACCCTAATCTTCTCGTCTCCCGTATAGAAGGTATTGTCGAGTAAGATTACATCGTTAAGTTTCATTTGATGAATCTTTCTTATAAGGTCTAGGTATGTCGGATTATGTGGGTCGGCCTTTGTAACTATGTGGAATTTTATGTCCGGTATCTTCTTAATGAGGATTGATGCCAAATCTGGTATTATATCCATGCCTTTAACGGCTGTGCATCTACCAATGAAGCCTATTCTGAAGCCTTCCTTCTCGACGTTCGATAGTGGCCTATACTCTCTCGTATCTACACCATGATATATTGCGAAGACTCTATCCTCAACCTCTCCAAACCGCATTCCATGAGCCTTCAAGCCAAATAGATACTCTTTTCGATGAATTTTGCTTACAGTAAATAGCGCTGAGTATGGAAGTCTACGTAGAATCTTAAATGTTAAGGGAAACTCCAAATCCCTTATTAATCTAAGCCCCTCATAGAATGCCCCTGGATATCCCTTATCTCCAAGGTCAAACTCCCTCAGGCTAAGTTTTTCAGATGTTCCATTCAAGTTCATGTGTCTAAGGCCTCCCTGTCTTCCCGGCTCCGTTGAATGTATAAATATTGCCTGGGTTAGGTCTGGGTGGAGCCAAGCGAAAAGCCCGCTTCTCAGAAATGACATCCAATCATGAGGGGAGAAGAGGTCTGCAAGCGCCATTCTATAGGGGGATGGGACAACGGCGAAATTTGTGAAATATCTTGGAACGGCATATATCTCTGAAGGGGAAAGATAGCTAACGTCTATTCCATATTGATGAAGAATGTCATATGTCCATGCATAGGC
>Ga0209410_1000602_pt1 | contig 16904 bp, 19 predicted proteins | sample Mar14436cmmetaG_FD_184135 | JGI IMG/M metagenome (GOLD analysis project Ga0209410, IMG submission 184135) | Marine hydrothermal vent microbial communities from Guaymas Basin, Gulf of California to study Microbial Dark Matter (Phase II) - Marker... ... | reverse complement strand
CATTTTCGACGGCCTCCAACCATCTCCATAATATTATTTTTAAATTGTATCTCATCCTTAGGCTTCTCGTGGTGGTCGTCGTCATCCCAACCTATATGGAGGCGGAGAACATTAGATGGCTACTTCCAAGGCTCTTGGACTCCTTGGAAGAGGCGGGTTGGAAAGCCTTGGCGCTCATAGTCGATGACTCGAGCCCCGATGGGACGGCGGAGATCGCGGAGGAGATAGGATCTAAGAGGGGAGGTGGGGTCGAGGTCCTTAGGAGGCCGGGAAAGCTCGGCATAGGGTCGGCGTATATAGATGGATTCAGACACGCCCTCACGAAGCATACATGGGCCAGATATATCTGTGAGATGGATGCTGATGGCAGCCACCCACCCGAAACACTCGTCGAGATGCTTGAATATGCTGAGAAGGTTGGAGCGGATGTGGTGGTGGCGTCAAGATATATTGAGGGCGGGGGGTGGGTCGATGGATCCCTCATCCGAATCCTGATAAGTAGATCCGCGAACCTCCTCGCGAGAATCTCAACAGGAGTTAAGCTAAGCGACCTAACCTCAGGATTCAGGGTAATTAGGGCTGAGTCTTTAAGAAAGGTCGTCGATAAGTTGACCGAGCTCAAGTCCGGATACGTCTTTCAAGTCCAACTACTCTACCTATTGAGCAGGGCGGGTTGCAAGATCGTCGAATATCCGTTAAAGTTCATGCCGAGGAGGAGCGGCGAGTCGAAGCTCGGTAAAAAAGAGATAATTTCCTATGCTGAGTGGTGTGTAAAGACCTTCTTCAGCAGGAGGCTTACCGGTTGAGGAAGAGGTTAAGAGATCTCGGTGAGAGATATATTCTAAGGTATGTGATCGATAGGCTTGAGAAGCTCAACGGCTCCCTCCTATCACCGGGAGACGACGCGGTCGACATGATCCCGAGTAATAGAATAATATTTTCATCTGACATGATCTTAGAGTCGACCGATATTCCACGGGGAATGGGGTTTAGGGATGCTGGATATAGGGCTGTGACCGCCACTACGAGCGATATAGCGGCAAAGGGTGGGAAGCCCATAGCCTATCTAATCTCCCTAGCGCTTCCATCCAAGATGCTCTTCGACGAGTTCGAGGAACTCTGGAGAGGAATCGAGGAAGCGGCTAGGATCTATGGTGGGAGGATAGTGGGAGGAGACACAAATGAGGGGAGAGAGCTTGTGATAGATGTCGCGTGCTTGGCGAGCGCCGCGAATCCGGTTCCGAGGGTTGGGATGAGACCTGGAGATATAGTCGCCGTCACGGGGAGGTTTGGGGCTCAAGCAGCCGGGCTTCACGCACTCCTCAACAACCTTAGGGGAGAGGCTGTAGCCGAGAAGGTCATCGGGAAATTCCTAAGACCAAAAGCTAGGGTTGAGGAGGGAGTTGCCCTCGCGGCATCCGGCGCATTGACAGCCTCCATGGATTCAAGCGACGGGCTCTCCGAAACTCTCCACACCCTAATGGATCTAAATGGATATGGGTTTAGGATAGATGATCCGCCGATAGATGAGGATGCGAGGAGGTATGCTGAGAGATTCGATGTAGATCTATTCGATCTAGTGTTTCATGGAGGAGAGGAGTATGAACTCGTAGTCACGGTTAAGCCGGAGATGCTTGAAGATGCTTTAAGATCGGTTAAGGGCGTTGGGGGGAGTCTGATCCCGATAGGGAGGGTGGTCGAGGAGAAAATCATAGAGGTTAAATGGTTTGGGAAGTATGTGGCCGTGGAGAGGAGAGGATACGAACATTTTAGATGAAAGGTGGGAGGATTCGAGGAGATCATTCCCATATCTCTGGTTTAAACGTGGCGATCCTCGATGAAGAAGAGGTAGTATAAGATGGCTACTATAGTCTTTGAATCCTTGACTCCACCATCCCTAATCCCCTCCAATACCTGATCAATGGACATCTCAATGACCGAGATGCTCTCATCCACCTCAAGCGCCTGAACCCCCTTTCTAAGATCTCTTGCCAGATAGATGTGTAGGGTCTCGCTGCTATAGCCTGGAGCGGGATATATCGTGGCTAGATGGGCGAGCTTTCCGGCGCGATAACCAGTCTCCTCCTCAAGCTCCCTAGCCGCGCAGGCCATCGGATCTTCGCCGGGTTTGAGTGTTCCAGCCGGGATCTCCAAGAGAACTTCGCCGACCGGATGTCTATACTGTCTCACCATGAGAATCTTCCCAGGCTCTACTATCGGCAAGATCGCGGATGCTCCTGGATGGACTACTATCTCCCTCCTAACTCTCCTCCCACTCGATAATAGGACTTCATCCAACCTCAGGTCGAGGAGCTTCCCCCTGTAGAGCGTCTTGCTAGAGACCACCCTCTCCATCTCTCAAGCCAGAGAATCTCCCCCTAATGAGGATGAAGCTATACGAGGTTCATCATGTTCAGGGCCGTATAGACCGCAGTCAAGGCCGCTGGAGCCGCCACCTCGGTTGGAAGGGTTATCGCCGGAGCCAAGTCTATGACTAGATCCGCCAACCTATATACGCCCTTCGGTATCCCCTCCCTAGACCCGAATAGGAAGCTCACCCTCTTCGACCTCGACATGAGTTCCTTAAGTTTGGCGGCCGCGTCCCTAAGTAGGAGTCCTTCAGGCTCGAAGACTATGATGGGCTCACCTCTCCTCTCCCTAACGAGCTGATAGAGGTCTTGAACCAAGACCTTAACCCTCTCAACGGCTCTACCATAGCTCTTCTTCTGAACCCTGAACCTCGACTCTATCCCCTCCCATACTCCATCGATGAAGGAGGCGAGCTCTACAGCGTTCACAGGCTTATTCGGCGCTATCACCAGCTCCCTAACCTCATAGGCTTGAACAGCTCTCCCAATCCTCCTCCCGATCTCCCTCGCACCCTCCATAGATCCAAGATACGGCATCTGGACTATCGAGACCTTATTGAAGAACTTGGTCGATGGCCTCTTCCCAAACCCCATCTTCCTCCATTCAGATCGCCCATCGAGGATCGCCACAGCCGCCTTATCGAAGATTATCTCAACCTGAATTATCCTCTCGGGATTATCTAGGTCTACAGGAGCCCCGACCGCTTCTTGGATGGATGCTCCAACCCTGATATTCACGTCTATGCTCCTAAACTCATGACTCCCCCTCCTAACCGTCCTGACGGCGAAGCTTTGATCGGGGCTCAGCCTCTCCAAGGCCAATTTCCTAGCGGCGGCCTCGATCTCCTCGATCCTCGCATCGACCTCAGCCTCAACCGGAATAACTCTCTCAGCCTCTGGAACCTCCCTTAAAACCTCCTCCATAAGCTTAAATCTATTTGGACATGAATCCACTATTATTAGCCCCCCAAGCCCTCTAGGCTTGACCACCAGCTTGGCCTTAGGCTCAAGCTCAAGAATCCTCGAAGCGGCGACCCCTTCAAGGCCAAGCGGAGTCTTGATCAATAGCTCCATCCCAAAGTTAAAGCCGTTAAGTCGTGATTAAAAGGTTAGATGGGCTATTCGACTCAGAGACGAAACGATAACCCTTATTTAGTATAATTGGGTAATTCTCGCTAGAGCTTGATAGAAAAATCAGATATAAGGTGAGGGCGTCATGGAGGCAACGGCAAAAGTTGTGGACGCTTTAATGAAGTATGGTCCACGTTATTCAAAGATCTCGAGGGAGACGGGGGTCCCGATCCCTACCGTGAGATATATACTGACGAAGAGGCTCCCTAAGCTGGGCTTTTCCTCATGGGCCGCGATAAATTGCGGAACCATCGGCCTTCAGAGATACTTAGTCACCTTAAGCAGCCGCCTACCGCCGAAATACTTAAGCAGCTTATTGAGGATGCTTGGAGAATTCATGTATCTCACGTATTACACCTATCTCATGAAGGATAGGAAGTTTCTCACGATCTTCACGCTCCCCCCCAAATATGTAGATGATCTCATGGAGTTTCTCGAGAATCTCAAATCCATGGGCATAATAAATGACTATACAATTGAAAAGCTACTATACAGGAGGATATTGCCATTCAGGGTCGATTGCTTTGATTTCAAGAGAGGTGTGTGGAGACAGGACTGGTTCAATCGAGAATATCGGCTTCCGGAGATCTATGAGGAACTCCAGCCAACGATAAACTTTGATAAGATCGACATACTCATATTGAAGGAACTTCAGAAAAACATCTTCGTCAAATACGTCGAGCTCGCTAAAAAGTTGGGGGTGAGTAGGCAGACAGTTAAGAGACATTATCAACATGCACTAAAGGCTGTTTACATGTATGCAGTAACTTGGTTACCTCCCTGGAACCCCGATCTAATCTCAACTCCAATCCTGGTAGGATCCACCAATGTTGAGAGAGCTAGACAGCTTGTAATCAATATACCATTCACCTACGCGGAGATGAGAACCGTTGACGGCGAGTATTATGGCTTAATGGTCGTACCCTCTATAGCGTTATATAGGATCTTGAAATTCCTTAGTGAGGGGCTGATAATAGATAAATTGGAGTTCATGGATATGGAGAATACCCTAGGATTCTCCATCCACTCTAACCTGTTTATCGAGAAGACTGGCTGGCTGAATCCATACAGGATCAGTATAGAAAAAATTGTGGAGAAGGTTGGTATGTTTGGCAAGGGGTTCAGCGAGGAAGCTTCCCGATAGGCTCACCTATTCCGGTTCCGAGGGTTAGGCATACGCCAACTATAGCGGCTTGGATCAGTAGTAGGATCAGCTCTTCCTTGGTCAGCCCAACCTTTAGGGCAAGCTCTCCAACGGACATGTCTTAATATGGGTTACGGTATTATTTAACATTTTTATAAAAAATCCCGCGGGTTTTTAAATAATGTCGCATAGGGGATAATATTGGACGAGGCGAGACTATTTATACAATGCTTGAAGCCAGCAGATCCTCCAGAGACCCGGACGCCGATGTCGAGGGCATACTTGTCGAAAACCCCTCGAAAGGCTCCAGACCTGTCTGCCCGGTTTGCGGGTCGACCAATGTGAGCGATACGACATGTATAGAGCATTTAGTCTGCGGTTATACGGCGTCTATTGCAACATTTGAGTTTAATGACTTCATATGCCCAAGATGCGGTAAAAAGTTGGTAAAGGAGCATATAGATTATCGGAAGGTCGTCTTAAGAGTCTGTCATGATTGCGGACATATAGCAAGAATAAAGGAGGTTATTGCGCCCGGAAGATTCAGAGGAGATCTCCACGTCGGACGGAAGTCTTCATTGCTCATGAACATGAATTCTTGGATAAACCACATTGATAGCGCGCTTAGAAGGCTCGGGTTAAAGCATGTAAGGAATTATGAAGTGAGGGGAGAGTCTGGGACGATTCATCGCTGGAACTTCGCTGTGTGGTTGTCTGAGGGAGAAAAACCTGAGATAATCATCAAGTTAGAATTGATGAATCCATACAAGCCATCCCTAAGACCACTAGATAGCATCTTCGACATCCTCTCAACCGCCATCAGGAAGGAGGATTCTGGGATAAAGCACCTAATCTTAATAATCGACTGTGATGGAGCAGACAGGCTATTGGAGATCTGTGAAGAGCTTAATATAAAACTGGTCCCAGCCCACCGTAAAGAGCTATTTACAGAAACCCTTAAAGATCTGGTAGGAACTATTCGCGATCACGATCAACGAGCGCTATAAAGATGCTTACACGGATGGCATCTCGAAAGAGCTTAAATCTACCCACCTAGCATATGTCAATTTTTCTTGAGAAGGATGTTGATTGACTGATTGGATTGACCGACCGGTAAAATTTATAAGGTGCTCCGACCGTTATTGACTCGGTGGTCAAGCGTGGTGAATGCTGCAAGAATAGCTGGTCATCTAAAGAAATATCTAATAGTCTACGTAATGCTTATAATCATGATCGCCCTCCCCATCGGGTACTACAATGCAGGTTATTTCAAGGCTCATAAAGAAACGGTCAAGAATGTAATACTTTCTCTCGCTATAGGGACTCTTCTTCCATCGATGATACAGTTGCGATCCGAGAAGATGGGTAAAGAGCTGCGGTTAAAGCTAAAGGAAGTAATCGTCGCGATAGCCATAATATTCGTTATTACGCCGTTACTCGCAATGCTATTTGCAAGCCATATAGGTAGTAAGGTCGTCATCGGTATAGGATATATTGCTGCTAATTCAGTACCTGCATCAAGCGCTTCAGTAGCTTATGTCATGCTTGCCGGAGGTAATATAGAGCTTGCAACTGTTCTAGTTATTCTAAGTATACTTATAGCATTGTTCGCCGCACCAACCTATGTAGCTTTATATGCACAGAGTGTTCACATAAACCTGCCAATAATTGTTCTAGCGGAATCGGTTGTAGTAGCCCTTCTACTCCCATTAATTCTCGGACAAATAATAAGGTACTGCTTCATAAAGAGAAGGGCTGAAAAGCTAGCGCGAGCTTCTAAAGAGAGCCTTGAATGCACAGGGAGAGACGTATCAGACGCTGAAGATATAGGAGCTGGAGAATGCTTAGAGAACAAAATAATGAAGAAAATAAAGCCTTATCTATCTATATGGACGATAACCTTTATGCTAGCATTAATAGCGGTTTTAATAGCTAACAAAGCCGGATTACTCATATCAAACCCGAGCCTAGCATTCTATATCATCACTGCGCAATTAGTAATTTATACAACAGTTATATTATCTGTCATAATTGCTAGTAAGGTGTTGAATATAGCGTATAAAGAACATATGGCAGTGGCGTTTATCTCCTTAACCAAGAATGAGAGCGTTGCGGCAACTATGGCCGTCCTAGCTATAGGTCCAACTGCTGCTCTTCCAGCAGCATTAATTCCTGCTATACAACCCTTAGTAGCGACGCTATATATTTCGATCGCACATACTGTAAAAAGAATACTTGGCGGGTCGGGTAAAGAGCAATGATCAAAGATAAGGAGATTATCAAAGAGAGAATAATATTGGCGGCGATGAAAGTCTTCTCAAGGAATGGCTTTTTCAAGGCACCAGTACATCTCATAGCTGAGGAAGCTGGAGTTTCCAAGGGTCTAGTGTTCTGGTATTTCAGGAGCAAACGAGAATTAATTATAGAAGTTGCTAAACGGAGTCTCCCACTAGAGATTATTGATTCGTGCCTGGAATCGGGATTGAGTGGTGAAAAACTACTTAAGTGTATTGGGAAAGGCTATATGGAAAAATACAGGGATCCGGTCCAACGGAGTCTTTTTTTACACACAATGTCTTTAGAATTACTATATGAAGAAATAGCTAAAGAAATAAACAGTTTATGCGAAGAAAAAATCAGTAAAGTAGCGGAAAAAGTATTCGGTAGATCTTCAATTAAGGGGAAAGTCGCTCTAAGAGCATTCTTCGGAGCGTTAATGTGCTATACACTCAGAAAACCTAAAGACATAAGTGAGGAAGCTTTCATAAAGAACCTAGTAAATATGACATTAGCCGGGGTTTAAGAATGAAGGGGAATGTTGTTAATGCAACCTGATATCTATATTTATTTTTATTAGTCAGCTTGTTGGCGAAAAACGACTACTTGTTGTAAATATTGCCACTAGTTCATGTAATATTATGATTGCGTGGTCTCTCAACTCTCTCCAATACTATAGGGGTTGCCATTCATAGAAATTAGGGTCTCAAGAGAAGTAACAAGAGTCTTAGAAGCAATCATAATTCCATACCAATCGACCTCCACGTTCATTTCCTAATAACACAAACATTATAATAGCGGGCCCGCCGGGATTTGAACCCGGGTCCTCCGGCTCCGGAGGCCGGCGCCATATCCAAACTAGGCCACGGGCCCATCTATTTATCAGTTTTCGATTTTTAATCTTTTGTATTCGGTTTGTAGCATGGTGTCAGATTTTCTGGGTATGATTTCGATATTTCTGGAGCTGTAAGGCTTATCTTTAACCAAATCGTTAATTGATCGAATCATGGCGAAAGCGTTTAAAAGGGCTAACGGGCTAAGTCTCAACTTCGAAGAAGGGGGGAGGCTGATAGCGGTCGATCTCCTCAGAGTCTTGAAGTCTAAGTATAATTATAGGAAGCTGTCAGCTCTTACGGGTTTCCCGGTCTCCACTCTAACGAGGTACTTGACCGGTAAGACTATACCGAAGCGGAGTAGGGCGGAGAGGCTCTTAAAGAATCTTCTAGCAAATATAAATATCTCATCTCTAATTGCCCAGAATATCGGAGGTGGAAAAGATTATTCAGATCTCTCCCGCATTATGCTGGATCCCAATATAATTAAGGTTCTCGGAGCCCACGTTCTCAGCGAGTTCATCGGGATGAAGGTGACTTCCTTCCTCTCCCTAGACGTATTGAGTATACCGCTCGCGTCATATCTCTCAACGGCGACCTCAAGGCCTCTTCACATAATAGCGAATGAACCCATCGCATTTAACGGAGACTCCATACCGATAATATTCACAGATCATGGAGGGATGCATGCAAAGTCGTATTGGCTTGTATTGAGGAGGAATAGGAAGAGGGAGAGCATCCTAGCGATCGCCTCCCATTCTCCAGACCCACCATTCTTCAACTCCTTGATAGATATGTTAACGAGGTTGAAGCATGAGCTGGTTGGGATTTTCATGGTTTCGGCAAGGGAGGCTCATCTTAAGAGGATGAATCTACCCCCAACCCTGAAGAGATCATATATCTTGCTATTCTAGTCATATTCCCTCCAGGTATATCCACATTTCGTGCATCTAAAGAATCTGGTCATGGGCTCATCCGCGGACCTCGTTTGAACAGCCCAGTAATATGCTTCTCTATTTCCACATTTAGGGCATATCACATCGGTCGTTGTCGGCAGGACTTTGCTCTCCTCCCCCTCCCTTATAATAGTTATTTCCTCGACCTTCTTCTTCGGAACCTTAGTGTATATCACCTTATCTTTAACGGGTTTCTCGTACCCGCATTTAGGGCATACTAGGACGACCTTCTTCGATTTCTTCTTTAAGACCATGACTTTACCGCATTTGGGGCAGAACTCCACCCCCCACCACCGACTAATGCTTGGAGAACCAGTTAATTAACTCTATCTCTCACTTATATCGGAGTAGGTGTTTTCGGGCTCATTTAAGAAGATTTTCCTCATAAGCTTAAGCATGAATCTCGCATTCTTAAGCATCCAGTGATCATTATTGAAAAAGGCGTAGATCTTCTTAGGCCGATGGGCGGCCATCTCCTCCACGATCTCCTCTAACTCAAGCCTAGAGTAGTCGTGAGCATACCAATCAGCTCTGCCATGCATCCTCAAGTAGATTATACCATTACTTGAAAAGATCCAAGTAGTCATCGGGGAATCGATTGAGACGTAAACCGCTCCGAGGTCTGAGATAAGCTTCGATAATTCCGGCTTAAACCAGCTTGGATGCCTAAACTCTATCGCAAACCTCTCCCCGAGATCCGTCACCTCTATAAAGTTGGAGACCCTGCGTAGATTTGTATCCTTTGCGGAGAAGCTCGGAGGCATTTGAAAGAGATAGAAGTCCACGTATTCGTCGAGAGGCTTGAAGAGCTCATAGAACTTCCTCCAAGTCTCGACCGCTTTTTCCGAGAGCTTCCTCATGTGGGTTATCGATCTATGGACCTTCACGGACCATCTCAATCCTCGACCCCTCCTAGCCCAGCTCAATACTTGAGATGGATATGGAAACCTGTAAAATGAGGCATTCAACTCGACGGCGTTGAGCTTTGAGTTCTCAACATACCAATTGAGCGATCCGCCTCTATTCCAGTCATACATCCAGCCGGATGTCCCGACGAACACCTCAGTCATTCAACAATCTTTCGAGATCTCAATATTATAACGTTAGGTTCGAAAAGCTCCGTGGTTAAAGCTTCTCGAAGGCTTCCCTGAGCTCTCCGGATATCTCCTTCAGCTCTTGAATGGATCTCTTCACGGCGTCCACAGCCTTTATCTTTGAGGGATCCGTCTTGACCCTCATTATTATCTTCTTAGTTAATGGATGCTCTATCGTTATCCCAGCATACTCCACCCCATCAAGCCTTTGGATGAGCTCGCTTAAGGAGTCGAAGAAGGCCGGATCCTCCTCTAGGGCTTCAAGCTCTAGGAAGTCATCCCTCACCCTTATTATCCTGATCTCCATCTCCTCACCCCATCATGGAGATTAGGTATGCTATGCTACCATATTGTGGAACTATTTTACGCTTCCCCCCTCTCCCACATCTCATGCAGATCAAGCTCCTCCTAACCTTCTTCAGCATTCCGGAACACTTGTCGCATCTCGCCAACACCACTCCCAAGTCATGTCTCCAGATCGATAGTCCGATGATTCCCATGAAGGTCGTTACCACCGAGGCCACGACGAGATCCCCTATCCCAACATATTGATCCATGGTCTTCCTCATCCCCGGATCTGGGAGGATGACCGCGGTCCTCGGATGCTTGACAAGCCTCCCATTAACCGACAATATGCTGGCTATCGCTATCTTATCTTGAACTTCCTTAACCTCAACCAAGACCCTATCGCCGACTCTAAGCCTCTCGACGAGCTTAAGGGGCTCAACTCTCACAATCCTCCTATCGTTATCATAACTGACCCTTCCCCTGAGGATTGAGACCACGACTCCACCCTTATCGAGCTCGACGTTCTCTCCAGGCATATACTCCTCCGCGACACATATAGGCTCCCCAGGGGATGCTAGGTCGCCTTCCTTCAAGAATACCATCTCACTTCAAGATATCTTCGACATCCTCTATCTATAAGCTATTTCCCCGCCGCCGACTTAACTCTTCTCAAGAGGGTATGAGGCTATAAGGATAGCTTCATGGCCATGTATCTCGGAGTCCTAATGGTCTCCTCCCAGCTTGCCCTATTTAATGCGATGGCCACCTCCATGGGTAGTAGGAGGGGTTTCCTCAACCTCTCCTGATCCTCTATCGAGAGCCTTGGACAGGCGGTGTTCGCGAAGGCTTCATGGGGGAGATCTAGTAGATAGTCCTCCCTCACGTCATCCACCACCACGATCTCCGAGACCTTACCAGCCTCCTCAATCAGCCTCTTCAACTCCATGGCCAACTTCATCCTCCTTTGACCGGGCTTAATGCTTAGCAATACTCCGATTCGCCGCGCCCTCCTGAACTCTTGAATATGGCCGTATCTGGATTTTAGGAGGCTTTTAACGCTCTCCTCAAGCTTCACAACCCTCTGGGTATGTGGGTCTCCGGCGTAGGTGATCCTCCTCGTTTGGAGCGCCAGTCCAAGGCCATGGAATATGCTTCCAACCACTAGATAGCAGTCTACCATTTTTTCAAGCCTTAGGAGGGGGTTGTAGCTGCATCCCAACACCTGCCCTCTATATCTTAAGACTCCCATCGGTTCTCCGACATGAGGCTCGAATCCAAGATCCCGTAACCAAGCTAGGAACTCGTCTAGGAAGTCGAGCCATTGAACTGTTAAGCCCACCCCTATCCTCCTACAGCCACCCAGCCTATCCTTAACTTCTCTCAGCAGCGATTTAAGCGGCTCCGGGTCCATATATCTGCATTCGAGGTAATAGGTTGGGACCTCATCACTCTCCAAGAACCTGGAGTGGCCCATGTGGATTATCGCGTCGAGCTTTAGAGACTTCGCCTCCAGATATGCTATATCGCATCCACCCCAACAGCTACCCCCATGGATTATCGCTTCAACACCGTTCTCCCTCAAGAACTCCGAAACCCTCACCGCCTCTGGCCATAGGCCTGGAGGGGCTTGGATCAAGACCCTTTTAAACCCTTTAGCATCGATCCATCCCTTGATCTTTTCGAGATCTATCCTGTACCCACTCAACCATAGGGGATTCGTTTAGGAGACTAAAAATTGTTGGTGGAAAAACTTATAGGCTAACGGCCTCCGGATATGGTCTGTGACCGAATGGTGATCGCCAGCCTCAGATTTAGGAGGGCCCTCGGGTTTGAGGAGGCCAAGAAGATCAGGAAGAATGAAACCGAGGACATCATTAGAAGATATGGAGTGATAAGCCCCAATAAGATAACCATCCACAACTATCCAGTAAGCCATCCGATAACCGCATTCAACGCAAGCGTAACCTATGACGAGGAGGAGGATGTTCTAAAGCTCTACGCGAGGATAATCCTCGGATACTACATGTATGTCAGCAGCATAATCGAGTTCGAGGTCCCGCTTCACGACCTCTTCAACGGATATGTAAACATAAACAGCTATGTTGGGAGGATAGTCATCTATCCATCGACGAAATATGATGTTTGGGGGACCGAGGATCCAAGGGTCTACAAGATCCGCGGTAAGCTATATATGACCTATACCGGAAGATCGATAAACTACTTCTCCCCAATCAGGGTGAATAGGACCGTGCCCGTAACGGCGATCTATAACGATGCCCTAAGACACTGGGTTAAGCGCCTCGTCTTCATGCCATCTGCAAGGGTCTTCGGTAGGATAATATCGGATAAGGATGCCTTCCTCCACGAGATGGGGGATGGGAAACTCTACTTCCTTCATAGACCGCATCTAATCGACGATACCCTAAGGCTTGTGGTAAGCAAGCTCGATCCAAAGATCTTATCGATGGACGAGACAGGGATTAACGAGGTAGAAGTCGTTGATGCGGTCGAGGTACTTGAGATAATGCCCTTTGAAAGCAAGCTTGGATGGGCCACCCCCCTCGTAAACATCGGAGATAAGAGGCTCATAGCCTTGATCCACGCCGTCGACAATGAGCGAGTGGTATACAGGGTCTTTGCAGCCCAGCTCTCGCTATCAGATGATGAGGTCGTCTTGGAGGCGGTCACCCCAAGATACATAATGGAGCCAACCACGCCCTACGAGTTGATAGGGGACAGGCCCCTGACAATCTTTCCATGTGGAGCGGTGAAGGTAAGCAGGGACGAGGTGGTGATAAGCTATGGCGCGGCGGACTATATGATCGGTCTGGGAATACTTTCCTTAAACAATTTGATGGCGGAACTCGATAAGGGGAGGATCTACTGACATCAAGCCCTTAAAGATCTGATGAGCCTCAAGAACTCCCCGGCAACAAAATCATCACTATATTTTTTGGCATATTCTCTCGCATCCTCTGAAATCCTTTTCCTGAGATCGTCATCTTCCATCAAGGTCATCAACTTCCTCTCAAGGTCGTGGGTGTCCCCAACCCTATATTTCACCACCGGGCCAAACCCATCCTCATCAACGGGTATGAGCTCGAAGTGCCGTGTATCTGGGACGATCGTCGGAGTTCCGGAGTAAATCGTTTGGGCGAGGGTCGAGGAGATCACCACCCCCCTAGTTTCTCCCTTCGGGAGGAGGTGGATGTCCGAGCCCCTCAAATATCGATGCACCATCTCTATCTCAGGTCTCCCACATTCCTGAACTATCCACTCGTCCCTAAATGGCAGTTCATGATCGCTCCTAATTATCAGATATTTGAAATCATATCTCTCGGAGAGACTTCTCAAAGCGCGAACGTAGTCGAGGTACTCTATCAATGGTTGCCTGCCGAATGTGAAGAAGAGGAACTCATCCTCTAAGGATTTAGGTCTAATCGGCTCAACGTCGATGATCGGACATGGATATGGGATCTCAACTATCTTCTCCTCAACCCCTCTCCCATAGACCGAGAATATCTCCTTGATATATCTGCTGTCGAAGACCACTATCTTATCCCAATCTATCTCCATTAATGGGTCGGTGTCCCGTATATATCCGAGATGCATAACGAGTATCAGCGGAGCCTTCTCCCTTATCTTCGACGCGATCTTCTTAAACTCGTTAACGGGAAATCTGTTAACGGATTCGACGATGAATACATCATAGTCATCCTCGAGGATCTCCTCCGATCTTATGCTCCCTCCAGCTGGGTAGAAACACTCATCTGTCTCCTCGAAGATTCTGCGCACCCACGGCTCATCTACCACATCGATGTGCCTATGGTGCCAATTAGCATTCGCGGACTTGAGGGTCGGTGCATAAACGATCACATCGTGTCCAAGCTCCTTGAATTTTCTACCGATGATCTCCGCGTGTAGGCTTACGCCACATGTAGCATTCCATCTACTCATTATAGCTATTCTCATTTCATTAAATATTTTGGGCGGGGGGAGTTCATAAGGATTTACTAAGATAAATATGGTCCTCTCAAAATGATTTTATGACGATGGAGCGGAATGAGATGCTCGAAGAATTCTTCATAGATTTACAAGAGGCTGTCAGAAGAGCCTTGAAGATTGAGGGGAGATTGAATATCAAAAACATCGAGAACATAGTTTCCATCGATGCCGCATACAGGGAGGAGTTGATGGCTGTGGCGGCCGTCAAGTGGAGCCTCAAGAGAGGTGAGGCTGTGGAGGAGAGGACCATGATATGCGAGCCCCCATATCCATATGTTCCGGGACTATTATTCCTTAGGGAGGGCCCGCCGATGCTTAAACTCATCAAGGAGTTTAAAGATTGGCAGTTACTGCTTGTCGATGCTCATGGAATCCTGCATCCAAGGAGGATGGGGCTCGCCGTCTTCCTAGGATTCATCTTGAATAAGCCTGCAATAGGGTTGGCTAAGTCTCTCTTAGTGGGTGAGGAGGAGGCTGGGGAAACTTTTGGAAGGGTGCTTGTTGAGGGAGAGGCCCTCGGATACTGGTTTAAGCCCAAGAATTCGAGGAAATTCTACGCAAGTCCGGGATACATGGTTGAGGTGGACCAGATCCCAGAGCTAGTCTCCATCCTTGGATCAAGATATCCTGAGGCATTGAGAAGGGCTGATATGCTATCGAAGAGGGCGTTAAGGGGTCTCGTTAAGCGGTCTTAGGCTCATCCTCCGCCCTCCCTCTCTGAGATGCTATGGCGCTCGCCTCTGCCAGAATCTTCTCAGCGTCTCTGCTTAAAGCCCTCTCCGGAATATAGATGTCGCTCACGGTTCCGAGCTCATAGGAGATAGATTCAACCGAGTCTATTATGTTTGAGATCGACTGTGAGATCGTTGGGGCAATCCCCCTCAGACTCCCTCTCACGCTCATCAAGACCTCTCTAATAGGGGCCATCACATCTCCAACCTCATCCAACTCCCTAATTATCTGGATCCTGTTTATGACTCCTTCAAGGAGCAGGTCGCTGTAAATGGCTCTCTTTAACATGCTTCTCAGCTCGGATAGCTCGTTGGCGTATATCTTGGCCTTCTCAAGATCTCCCTCCATCTTCGCCTTAACCGTGAACTCGAATAGCTCCCTATCCCTCAACTTAAGCTCATCTATCCTCCTCTTAAGCCTCATCCTTATGCTCTTAAGCCTCACGACCAGATCATCTATCCTCCTAGACAGCGGCTTTACGACCTTCACCTCATCCCTTTTCCAAAACTTCCATCGCACGATTTTTCAAGCTGAGCCGCATCTCAATAAATTCTCCTCTCCCAGACTTATGGCATATATCATGAGAGATTCTTTACGACCTACTTAGAGAACTTGACTTCAGGAGGTAGGATTTAAGAGGTCGATCTAGGACTGAGTCGTGGAAAGAGATGCTCGAAAAGGTTCTATTGGCGCTCCTCTACGTCCTCCCGGCCTATGTGGCTAACGCCGCGCCCGTCCCATTCGCTAAGATTCTGAAAAAGACCACTCCGATAGATGGCGGTAGACTTGCGTGGGATGGGAGGAGGATCTTGGGAGATGGAAAGAGCTGGGAGGGGCTCCTCCTAGGAATAGCCGGAGGAACCCTAATCGGGGTGATCTCATATCTAGCTGGAAACCTTGGGGGGTTTAGATCGATCTCCGAGCCGATGATTTTAAGCGTGGGCGCGATGATCGGAGACATACTCGGCTCATTCATCAAGAGGAGGATTGGATTGAAGAGGGGGGAGCCGGCTCCTGGATTGGATCAGCTCGGCTTCCTCATAATCGCCTTAACCATGTCGGCGGCCATCTATGGAGCTCCAGACTGGTTTGATCCCATGGTCTTTACCTGTATCCTGGTCATCACGGCGATACTCCACCTATCAACGAACTTCATCGCCTACCTGCTCAAGCTTAAGGACAGACCATATTAGTGGATCATCGCCCTGATCAGGATCATTACTAGTAGGGCGCCTATCATCACGGCATATATTATCCACAGCATCTTCCTCATCCTCCTCTCCCTCATCCTAGCCTCCTCATACTTCCTCCTACACTCCTCTGAGCAGAATTCCCTATCGGGTGGGATAGCCCTCCCACATGTCATGCAATGCCTATGATCCACTATCTTCAGCTTGACCGATTTCTTACGGCTCAATCCTCAAAACCTAGAGCGCTTCAACCTTATATCTCCTTCTCCAGCAATCTAACGATCCCTTTCAGCGAGTTAGCTGCCTCCGAGTTGGGGTGAGTCTTAACTATGAGTTCTCCGGCGATGTAGCTTCGCACAATTAGGTCATCGTATGGTATGGTGGCCCAAGCTATCCTGTTTTCGTCGAGAAATCTCCTTAACTCTTGGTCTGAGCCGCCGGGTAAGCCATACTTATTGACGATCACCATGAACCTCTTCCTACCTTGAAAGAACTTCTGATATAGTCTATAGATCTTCTTGAGGTCCATGAGGCCTAGGGGGGTCGGCTCGGTCACGGCCAAGATAGTCTCGGAATAATCCATTATCGAGTATATTCCTGCATCCGCTCCTGGAGGGGCGTCCATGACGACATATCCATATCTTCCCATGAGATCCTTCACGGCGTTCAAGGTTTTCAGGATCATGACCGGGCTCCTCCTACAGGTTGGCTGGAGCTCTCCGACGACTAGATCAATTCCATCCTCGGTCTCATATCCCCTAATGGCTCCTCCCTCGATCCAAGATTCCTCGATCGCGTTAAAGGGGCATACAAGTCTGCACACCCCGCATCCAGCGCACAGCTCCCCAACCAACATCACCTTTTTTCCCGGAATCATCACTAGGG
>Ga0209410_1000600_pt1 | contig 16913 bp, 18 predicted proteins | sample Mar14436cmmetaG_FD_184135 | JGI IMG/M metagenome (GOLD analysis project Ga0209410, IMG submission 184135) | Marine hydrothermal vent microbial communities from Guaymas Basin, Gulf of California to study Microbial Dark Matter (Phase II) - Marker... ... | reverse complement strand
ACCCTACAGGGAGGGGGAGAGGGGGGTGTTCGACCTGTACAGGCTCTTCGGCAGGTACTGGGAAGCTCTGGTGAGGGCCCTCAGGGCCATACATAACGGCGTGATGTCCACGTATCTCTCCTGGTGCATACTGGGCCTGCTGGTACTACTGATCCTCTTAGCCAGAGGGTGAAGCCATGGAAGTGTTGTTGTACGCTCTCTTGGGGTTTATGGTCGTAGGTTGCATAATAGCCGTCGAGATAAAGGATCTGCTTTCCGCTGTGGTCTCGGTCGGGATAGTCGGGATATGCCTCAGCGTGGTCTTCCTCTTCTTAGGTGCTCCCGACATAGCCATAGTCCAGGTCGTGGTGGAGACCCTCTGCCTCATAATACTCCTCAGGGCCACCGTCCAAAGGGACGATACTACGATCTACAAATATATAGAAAGCTTCGCAGTGGCCACGATCCTCATCTTCTCCGGGGTGTTCATGGTACTGGCCTACGGGGCGTTCAAGGACCTCCCGCCCTTCGGGCATCCCCTCATGACGGTATCCCAGGAGTACCTGAGGGAGGGGCTTGCTAAGACCAAGGCCGTCAACTTCGTGACATCTGTACTTTTGGACTTTAGGGCCTACGATACTCTGGGGGAGGCCACAGTCCTCTTCGTCTCGATCCTGGGAGCGATAGCTGTTCTGAGGAGGAGAGGTAGGAGATGAAGGGAATGAGCCTCATAGTCCGGACCATCGCAAGGGTGGTCACCACGTTCATAATCCTCTACAGCGCATACATCGTGGTCTACGGCCACATAACGCCCGGAGGGGGGTTCCCTGGAGGTGTAATACTGGCCTTAGGCATTATGCTCCTCATGCTCGCCTTCGGCAAAGACCTCCCCCTGAGGAAACTTCCCGAGGGGAGGGCTTCGGTCCTGGACTGCCTCGGAGCTTTGGGATTCTGGGCGATAGCTCTCTTGGGCTTCACGGCGGGATACTTCTTCCTCAACTTCCTGGGCAAGGGGGAGCCCTTCCGCCTGGTCAGCGCAGGAACTATGCCGCTTTCCAACATATTCATAGGGATAAAGGTCGGGGTCTCGCTCTTCGCGGTCCTTACCGCACTTTCCGTATACAGGAGGTTCTACCCTCCGGGTGAGGAACCTCCGGAGGAGGACTGATGATACCTTACCTCTTCGCAACGGCGATGCTGCTCATAGGGCTCTATGCGATAGTCGCCCGAAGGAACTTGATAAAGATAGTCATAGGGGTTGCGATAACCGAATACGCTGTTAACCTCTTCCTCATACTTTTAGGTTACAGGGCTGGAGGGATACCACCTATATTAAGTAAGGGAATGGACCTGAATAAGTTCGCCGCAAACTCTGTGGACCCGCTCCCCCAGGCCCTGACCGTGACGTCGATCGTGATAGGCCTCGGCGTCATAGCCCTCTTGGTCGCCCTCGTTCTGAGGCTTTACGAGAAGTACGGGACCTTGGACGAGTCCGAAATAAAGAGGCTCAAGGGATGATGAACGAGGGGTTGCACATGAACCAGGCACTTCCGCTCTTCGTGGCGATACCGTTAGGAGCTGCCTTCCTGATACCTATATTGGTGAGGGTTTGGAGGCGCCTTCCGGATATAGTGGGGAACCTTTCGACGCTTTCCCTCTTAGTCATGTCGCTCACGCTCGTAGGGAAGGGCCCGAGTACCTACTACATGGGAGGATGGAGACCCCCCCTGGGGATAAACCTGGTGGCGGATGGCCTCAGCGTCCTGCTGCTCGTGGTCGTCTCCCTGGTCGCTTTCTGCGCCACCTTGTTCTCGATACCGTACATGGAGAGGTATACCTCGAAGTCGAGGTACTATTCGCTGTTTATGCTCATGGTCGCCGGGATGAACGGGGTGGTCCTGACCGGCGACATGTTCAACCTATATGTGTTCTTGGAGATAGCTTCCATAGCTTCTTACGCCCTCGTGGCCTTCGGGACCGAGGCCGAGGAGCTCGAGGCCTCCTTCAAGTACATGATAATGGGATGCGTGGCATCTACTTTTGTCCTCTTCGGCGTGGGGGTGCTGTACGGCAAGACGGGGACCTTGAACATGGCCCATTTAGCCAAGATCATAGACGAGAACGGCATGAGCCCTGCGATATGGTTCGCGGCAGCTCTGTTCCTCATGGGCTTCGGGCTCAAGGCCGCCATGGTCCCCTTCCACGCATGGCTTCCGGATGCACATCCTTCGGCCCCTGCTCCGATCTCCGCTATGCTTTCTGGGGTGCTCATAAAGTCCCTCGGGATATATTCGTTGGCTAGAGTGTCCTACATAGTTTTCGGGATGTCCAAGCCGATTTCCACGATATTTATGGTTCTGGGAGGACTTTCTATGATCGTCGGAGTGCTTTTGGCCGTGGGACAGTGGGATATGAAGAGACTTTTCGCATATCACAGTATAAGTCAGATGGGATATGTAATGCTTGGGCTTGGGCTTGGAACGCCACTCGGGATATTGGGAGGAGTATTCCATCTTCTAAACCATTCAGCCTTCAAATCGTGTTTGTTCCTATGTTCTGGGGCGATAGAACACGAGGTTGGAACCAGGGAACTGAAGAAGATGGGAGGACTGTGGCGCAGGATGCCCGTTACGAGCACATCTTGCGTTATAAGTTCACTTTCTATATCAGGGGTTCCGCCGTTCAACGGGTTCTGGAGCAAGCTCATCATAATTGTCGCGGCGATCCAAGCGAGACATTATGTAGCTGCCACCATAGCTGTGGTCGTGGCCTTTTTGACTTTGACCTCGTTCACTAAGGTGATGAGGTATGCGATATTTGGGTCGCCTGCTGCTGAGTCTCAGAAGGTCAAGGAAGCTCCGGCTCTTATGGGGGTCGCTCTGATCCTTTTGGCCCTTTGTTGTACCTCCTTCGGGCTCCTCTATCCTGTGCTCAAGCCCCTGCTTTTGGGCCCTGCAACCGATGTGCTGCTGAGGGCAGGGGATTACATAAGCTTGGTCCTGGGAGGGTAGATGAAGGTGTTTGTCACATATTTGGCTGCCTTCGTCGTCTGGCTCCTGCTCACTTGGTCCCTGGACCCTCAGGAGGTCCTGGCAGGGCTTGCTGTGTCAGCTTTAGCGACATATCTCACCAGGGACCTTCTGGTAGAGCTTCCTCCGTCCAAACCCTTCCATCCGAAGCGTTACCTCTGGTTCCTTTATTACATACCGGTCTTCTTCTGGCACATGCTCAGGGCGAACTTGGACGTGGCTTACAGGGTCCTGCATCCAGAGGTTCCCATAAGGCCGGGTATAGTTAAGGTGCGCACGAACCTCAAAAGGGACATATCCAAGACCATGCTGGCGAATTCTATAACCCTCACGCCCGGCACGCTCACCGTCGACGTTGTGGGAGATTTCCTGTACGTCCACTGGATAAACGTCAGGACCGATGACCCGGAGGAGCAGACTCGGATAATAGTGAGAAGGTTCGAGAGGATCCTCAAGGAGGTATTTGAATAATGATGTGGTGGATATTTTTCTCCGTCTTAGCCTTAAGCGGTCTCCTATGCCTCTACAGGGTGGGAGCGGGGCCCACCCCTCCCGACAGGACCGTTGCCATAGATATATTCGGGACCTTGGTCGTGGGGTTCTGTGCCCTGCTCGGGATCATGGAGGGCAGGGACTTCTTCCTCAACATAGCCATCGCCTGGGCTCTTCTAAGCTTCTTAGGGACGGTGGCATTGGCTAAGTACTTAGAAGGACGGGGGTTCGATGAGTGAGATAGGCATAGCGCTGATATCGGTGGGCCTGGCCTTCGACCTCTTCGGATGTATAGGCTTGGTGCGACTGCCCGATATCTACAACAGGCTCCAGGCAGCTACGAAGTGCGTGACGTTGGGGACGTGCATGATACTTATAGGTGTGCCCTTCTACACCGGCCTGAACGCCATAGGGGTGAAGGCCCTCATATGCGCTGTGTTCATCCTCCTGACTTCTCCCACCGGCGCCCACGCCTTGGCCAGAGGCTCGCACAGGTCGGGGGTGCCGCTTTGGGAGGGAAGTGTGGGGGATAAGTACAAGGAGGATAAGGAAGGCGGTGTGGTAGAGGAGGGGGCATGAGGAAGCCGAAGCTAAGGGAACTTGGGGAGGCCATAAGGGCCCTGTTTCAGGGACCGTACACCATAAAGTATCCGAAGGAGCCCTCCCCTGCCTTTCCGAGGTTCAGGGGGAAGCCCGTATTCAACGAGGACAAGTGCGTAGGATGTGGGGCCTGCGTGTACGTGTGCCCTTCCGAAGCCAGGGAGGTCGAGGATGTGGTGGAGGGTGGGAGGGGTACGAGGAGGATAACCATACATTTGGACAAGTGTATATTCTGCGGGGAATGTCAGGTACATTGCATAACCCAGGAGGGGACGGTCCTTACGGACGAATACGATCTGGCGACCTTCGATAGGTCCCAGGCCGTAGAGACCGTGGAGAAGGAGCTCGTGCTCTGCGAATTCTGTGGGGCCGTCGTAGGGGCAAGGGATCACATACTTTGGGTGGCGAGGAAGTTGGGGCCCAAGGCCTTCACTAACCCAACCCTTATGCTCTCCCTCCTGCAGGACATGGGCAGGGCCGCAAAGGTCCCCAAGGAGGAGGGGGCACCCATGGTCCGTCCGGACAGGATAAGGATTCTATGTCCCAGATGTAGGAGGGCTACGACGATATTTGATTATAAATATAAGGAATGAAGGTAACTAAGGGGCGGCCCTTCGCCGCCCCGTTCGTTTTAGGGCTTTCCTATTTCGCCAGGACCACCTTCCTGACCTTCACCTTACCTTCTGCCCTGAGCACGCAGAGGTAGACCCCGCTTGCGATTCCCTCCGGCCTCCATATCACCCGGTAGGTCCCCGGTTTCTTGTGACCTTCCACGAGCCTCTCCACGAGCTGGCCTCTTATATCGTACACCTCCAGAACGACCCTGCCCTCCCTCGGAACGGAGTAACGGAAAACTGTGGACTCGTTGAAGGGGTTGGGGAAGTTGGAGGAGAGGGAGAGGGATCGTGGGAGTATCTCCTCTCCGATTTCCTCGACCAAGGTCGTCGTCTCCACCGAAAAAGACCATGAAATCTGAGGGCTTAAGCTTCCCTCTATATCTTGTACCACCCCAGGGGGCACGCTCACCGTGTAGGTCTCCCCCGGAACGAACCCGTCGGGCAGGAAAATGTCCATCTGCCAGGGATGCACTTCCACCGATGGCCGCAGGGTATCGCCGGAGGAGGTGTACAGGGCTATCCCGGAGAGGTCCCCCACCGGGAAGACCGGTCGGTTAAAGCTCAACCGCACGGGACCAGTACTGACCACTTTTGCTCCCGGCTTTGGATGGAGGGTGTACCTTAGGGGCCTCTTGCCCCGCTCCACGAGTCCTTTAAACACATAAAACCTTCCTATCTTGTCGGGGATTGCCAAGAGGGAGGCATCGTCTTTCATCAGCACGAACCAGATGGACTCCACCTCCGCCTGTGGAACGAGAAGCTTTGTCCCATCGGCGGTGAAGAGGAAGGCAGGGGTCCCCTGTCCTCCGGGGAAGAACGCGTATAGACCGTCTTCGGACATAGCGGACCAGTTGTTGCTTATCTCCCGCTCGGAATGCCATATCAGCTCACCATTCCGGGACATTCCGTATATCCCCCTGCTGGTGAAAAGCACCCATTTTCCCTCGGGGGCCACTTGGACGCTCCTCAGGGTAGCGTTAGTCTTGAAGCGCCAGAGGAGACCCCCGTCGGAGTCTAGGAAGTGCAGGGACCCATCCCAGCTCGCTACTCCCACCTCGCCGGTCCTCTCGGCCATGGAGACTGCGAAGGCGTTGTTTTCGGCACAGTAATCCCAGAGCACACGGCCTTCGAAGTCCACGACGACCACCTTGCCGTTCTGGGTGCCCACCACCACACGACCGAGGGTCGGGGACACGTCCATGGAACGTATCCACCCTGCGTCCTCGTTCGGCACCTCCCACAGCAGGGTCCCGTCCGAGAGCGAGAAACACCTGAGGGCGCCTTTGGTCTCGCATCCCACGAACACCTTATCCCCGACGATGCGCATGACTCTGCCGTATATATACTCCGGCCCTATGGGGGTCTGTATGCTTTCCACTTTCCATATCAGCTCGCCCGAGTTGGAAAACAGGTACAAGGCCCTGCCGACCACTGCCACCTTCCCCCCGTCCTCGGAGAAGGCAGCGGTCCTTAAAGGGTCCGGGGTGGGGTACGTCCATAGGATGTTCCCCGAACCGTCTATGTAATATACCTTGCCTGAGGGATTCCCCTCCTCCTCCACCTCGAACGTAAGTACGAACTCGTTCCAGTTCGGCGAGGCGTCCGCTCCCATGAGCCATCCGGGAAGTGGCTCCCCCCGGGGGAACGATAGGATAGGAGAACCCGTGCCCACCTGGTCCTCGATCGGGTCCAGCTCTACCACGAAACTGGTGGAGCCTTTCTCTCCTACGGTCCTGTAGGCCGTGTAATATCCCGGGGCCGAGATCTGAAGGACGTGCTCGCCGGGGGGTAGCATAAGGTTAAATCGGCCCTCTTCGTCGGTTTCGACGTAGGCGTAGTACTTTGTCGGGGCGTAGGCGTAAACCGTGGTCCGCACCGGACTGCCGGTCCTGCTGTCCAGCACACGACCTGACACACGGCGAAGCATGCTCCTCGGATAATATACATGCTGGGTATCCGTGTACACCTCGACCGTCCCCAGAACGCAGCTTCGACCCTCGCCCAAAGCTACCAAGGTGGTCTTGACCGGGAACGGCCCCTGCATGGGGGAGACGAAGAGGTAGTAACGCTGGGTCCCATAGGGTTCGAGGTCACCCCCGCCACCCATGGATACCATGGCCCTCGTGGCCTCGGTGTGCTCCACCCACTCCCACTCTATCCTTATCAGGCGATCGGTGAGGTTCGTGGCGGTTATCACATATCGGACCCTCTCTTCCTCCCCCCGAACCCCTGGTCCGCCTCTATGCCCGTATATATGTGGGCGGACTGGCTTGCCGGCTGGACCGAGAGCTCCACCTCCCCCTCCCTGCGGGGAAGGTCCTCCCAGCCTGCATATGCTCCGAGGAACAAAGTAAGAATAAGCGTCCACATAGGTCCTCCTTCCTACCGCCCGTACGCCAGCCTCTCGGCCAGGACCTCGGGGAGGCCTGCCTTGAGGATCTTGCGTTGGGCTGTTGCCACGTCGTACGGCACCCTCCTCACCTCGATCGTGCCCTCCCTAAGGTCCAACAGGGCGTAGGCCGCCCTGTTGTCCCCGTCCCTCGGTTGTCCTACACTTCCCACGTTTACGAGGTATTTGAGGTCCGGCTCTATGCGTACCTTGAAGGAGGGACCGGGAACCCAGGAGACCTCATCGCCGTCCGATACGAAAGCGACCGGGACGTGGGAGTGGCCCACGAAGCAGAAGCCGCCTCGGAGCTTGGATAGGTAATAGGCTGCCTGTGTCAGGGAGAAGATGTAGTTCCACTCCTCCGGCCTTTCGGGCGTGGAATGTACGAAATACAGCTCTCCTTCGGAGAGCACGAGGGGAAGTTCCTCCAAATACTTCCTGTGGAACTCCCCGAGCTTCTCCCTGGTCCAGAGGACGGCCGCCCTTGCGTAAGGGTTGAAGTAGGAGATGTCGGTCCTCCCTATCGCTGCCCAGTCGTGGTTCCCCGCCACCACGAGTTCGGTCCTCTCCCGGACCATGTCTATGCACTTCTGGGGGTCGGCTCCGTATCCGACGAGGTCCCCGAGGCAGACGAGCTTGTCCGGGTCCTCCTTCTCTATGTGGTGGAGCACGACCTGGAGGGCCTCCAAGTTACCGTGGACGTCGGAGATGAGGGCGTAGCGCATCTACCAAGCCCCTTCCCTTCATCATTATGGCGTCCAAGACCCCGTTCACGAAGGCGGGGGACTCAGATGTGCTGTACGTGCGGGCGAGTTCTACGGCCTCATCTATGGAGACCTTGGGTGGGATGTCGGGGAAGAAGAAATACTCCGCCAAGGCCATACGGATGAGGAGGCGGTCTATCCTGCTCGTACGCTCTATTCTCCAGTGCTCCAAAACATTAGCTATGATGGTGTCAAGTTCGTCCTTGTGCTCAAGGACCTTGCTGCTCAAGGCCTCAGCGAAGTCCCTGAGGGCCCCGGAGAGCCCCTCCCTGTCCGCTACGACGGAGAAGACCTCCCCGAAGGGGTCGTCGGTGCTCTCCAGAGCGTAAAGCACCTTGAGGGCTACCTCCCTGGCACGCCTTCTGGAAGGGGGCCTCTTCATAATATGTACCTGCTTATGTCCTCGTCCTCTATTATGTCCTCGAGCTTGCGCCTCACGTAACTTTTCGTTATCCTGACCTGCCTGCCCTTGAGGGAAGGGGCCTCGTAGAGCACATCCTCGAGCAGGGCGTTCATGACGGTCTGGAGCCTCCTCGCTCCTATGTTCTCCAGGCGGGAGTTTACCTCGTCCGCTATCTTGGCTATCTCGTATATCGCATCCTTCGTGAAGGTGAGCTTCACACCTTCGGCCTTGAGGAGGGCTTTGTACTGCTTTACGAGGGCGTTTTTGGGCTCCGTGAGTATGCGGACGAAGTCCTCGACAGTAAGAGGGTCGAGCTCGACCCTTATTGGAAACCTGCCCTGGAGCTCGGGGATGAGGTCGGAGGGCTTGGACATGTGGAAGGCTCCCGCAGCTATGAAGAGGATGTGGTCGGTGCGGACCATCCCATATTTCGTCATAACGTTCGAACCCTCAACTATCGGGAGGAGGTCCCTTTGTACCCCCTCCCTGGAGACATCTATCTCCTGCGCCCTCTCTCCTGCTATCTTATCTATCTCGTCTATGAATATGATCCCGGAGTTCTCCGCCAGGGAGATGGCCTCTGATATCACCTGGTCCATATCTATGAGCTTCTGGGCCTCCTGTTGAGCGAGGACCTTCCGGGCCTCGGCGACCGTGACCCTCCTCCTCTTCGGCCGAGGAGGAAGGACGTTCTCGAATATCTCCTGGATGTTCACACCCATCTCCTCCAACCCCACGGGGGAGAATACCTCTATCATGGGGAAGCGGTCAGAGGGAAGCTCGAGCTCCACAGTGTCACGGTCCAGCTTCCCGGCCCTCAGCTGACGGTGCAGCCTCTCCCTTTTGTACCGGTAATTCCCGTCCGGGTTCTTCCCCCTGCGCCTTTTAGGTGGGAGGAGGATGTCCAGCAACCTCTCCTCGGCGAGCCGTTCGGCCTCGTGCTGCACCTTGGCCACCTTCTCCGCCCTCACCATGTTGACGGCTATGTCCACCAGGTCCCTGACCATGGATTCGACGTCCCTGCCTACATATCCCACCTCCGTGAACTTGGAAGCCTCGACCTTGAGGAACGGGGCCCCGGCGAGCTGGGCGAGCCTCCGGGCTATCTCGGTCTTTCCGACGCCAGTGGGACCTATCATGAGGATGTTGTTGGGGAGTATCTCCTCCCTCATGTCCTCGGGAGCGTGCTGTCTCCTCCAGCGGTTCCTGAGGGCTATGGCGACGGCTCGCTTGGCCTTTTCCTGGCCGATTATGTACTTATCAAGCTCGGCCACTATCTCCTTGGGGGTGAGAAACCTCACAGTTCCTCCACCACTATGTTCTCGTTGGTGTAGACGCATATCGAGGCCGCTATCCTGAGCGACCTCTCGACTATCTCCCTGGGGCTCATCTTTGGGTCGGCGTCGAGGTAGGCCCTGGCTGCTGCCATAGCATAAGCTCCCCCGGAACCTATGGCCACTATGCCATCGTCGGGTTCTATGAGGTCCCCCTCACCCGAAAGTATGAGAGCATGCTCGGTATCCAAGACGGCCAGGAGTGCGTCCAACCTCCTCAGATACCTATCGGTGCGCCACTCCTTTACGAGCTCAACGGACGCCCTGAGCAGGTTCCCCCTGTGTTCCTCGAGCTTGCCCTCGAACCTCTCGAAGAGGGCCAGGGCGTCCCCTGCAGCTCCCGCCACCCCTGCGAGTATGGTGCCGTTCCAGAGCTTGCGGACCTTGGTCGCCTTGTGCTTCATTATGGTCTCCCCGAATGTCACCTGCCCGTCCCCTCCCAAGGCCGCATGTCCCTTGTATCTGAGGCCGACTATCGTCGTACCCCTCGTCCCCGGATGTTCGGAAGCTCTCTCCACCGTGCCCTCCAGTCTGAGGTTGGCCCTTCTGCGGGGAAATGTACCCGTACCCCGGGTTGATGTCAAGCCTTTTTCTGTTGACTTTTACCGGAAATTGTGATATCCTTAGAGACCTCGGAAGCTCCATCCAAGGAGGTCGAGATGGACGACGAAGGCATAAGGGACTGGAGGATGAAGATAGACGTTGTAGACGAGATACTGGTCGACCTGCTGAACCGCAGGGCGAGCTTCGCCCTGGAGATAGGGAGGATAAAGAAGCTCAAGGGACTTCCCGTACACATGCCGGAGAGGGAGGAGGAGATACTGGAGCACGTCCAGAGGGTGAACAAGGGGCCCCTCACCGACGATATGGTCAAGAGGCTCTTCGAGAGGATATTGGACGAATCCAGAAGGCTCGAAAGGGAATACAGCTACGGAGGTGGGGAGCTATGGTAGTAGTGATGGAGTCGAACGCCACGGAGGAACAGATCCAACGGGTCATACACAAGCTGAGCGAGCTGGGCTTCGACGTCCACCGCTCCACCGGCGTCACGAGGACAGTGCTCGGGGCCATAGGCGACAAGACGGGGATAGACATAAGGGACATAGAGGTCCTCCCCGGGGTAAGGGAGGTCATACAGATAACCGAACCTTATAAGCTCGCAAGCAGGACTTTCAAGCCCGAGGATACCGTGGTCAAGGTGAGGGACGTGGAGATAGGGGGGAACAAGGTGGTGGTCATGGCCGGCCCCTGCGCCGTTGAGGGCAGGGACCAGATAATGACCATAGCTGAGAAGGTCAAGAAGGCCGGGGCACACGTGCTCCGTGGCGGGGCCTTCAAACCCAGAACTTCCCCCTACAGCTTTCAGGGGTTGGGGGAGAAGGGACTGAAGTACCTAAGGGAGGCGGGGGACGCCTTCGACATGCCGGTGGTCACCGAAGTTATGGAGAGGGACCAGGTGGACCTGGTGGCGGAGTATGCGGACATACTCCAGGTCGGGGCGAGGAACATGCAGAACTACGCCCTACTTAAGGAACTCGGAAGGCTGCGCAAGCCCGTCCTCCTTAAGAGGGGCATGGCTTCTCCCATAGAGGAATGGCTCATGTCCGCCGAATACCTGCTTTCTGGTGGGAACTTCAACGTGATCCTCTGCGAAAGGGGGATAAGGACCTTTGAAAGGTACACGAGGAACACCATGGACATAAGCGCCATCCCCGTGATACACAAACTGAGCCACCTTCCCATCGTGGCGGACCCGAGCCACGGCACGGGGATCCGTAACAAGGTCATACCTATGGCGAGGGCCGCTGTAGCCGCCGGGGCGGACGGGCTCCTGGTCGAGGTCCACCACGACCCCGAGCACGCCCTCTCGGACGGGGCTCAATCCCTTTATCCCGAGCAATTTGAGGTCCTCATGAGGGAGATAAAGGTGATAGCCTCGGTGTTGGGAAGGGAGATGTAGATCGTCATCTACTTCGCCCACGTTCGAGCAGCCTATCCCTCTCCATGTTCCACTTCACCCAGTCCGAGGTCATGTCCTCCTCGATGTCGAACTTCGTCAGGGTATAAAAGAGCTTCTTGAACTGCCTGAACCTTTCCTCTTCCCATCGCTTGAACTCCCGAAACTTCTCCCTCTGTCTCCTCCTGAACTCCTCGAACTTTCGCCCTTCCCTTTCCCTAAATTTCTTGAAGGCTTCTTCCTGCCTACGCTTGTACTCTTCGAAATCGCTTACGATCGTAAGTTCCTCCCCTGAATTTACGTAGAATGTGGTATCTTCTAACCCCCTTCCGTCGTGCCTTAGGGGGGTAACAGCTATGCTCCCCCTATATACCCGGTAGTTGGAGTAGACCGAGTCGCAGGAGAGCCTGTACACTGTACCACGGATGGCGGCCACTGCGGTGGGGGTCCATACCCGTAGGTGCCCCTTCGTGGAGAGGAGGGCGTTGATCCAAGCCTTCCCGGCCCCGATGTCCACGTCCACCTCGCCCTCCCGGCCACGGACCAGCCTAAATACCGTATTCTCCCCTATACGGACGACCTTACGGTCGGTCAGGGTGACCTCACAGCGGGATTCCTCGAGGGTCTTGACCTTGTCCATCTCGTACGCAGGCATGTTCAGGTAGACGTCCTTCCAATCGGTGCTACCCTCCCGCTGTATGTATACTTCCCCGAGGGGAAAAGTTATGTTCCCCACCAGCTCCTTCCCCGAGGTTCCTGAGGATGCGATGAGGCAGAAGAAAGTTCCGTACCTAACCGTCGCAAGCAGACGTCCGAGGGCTCTCATGGACATCACCTCCCATTTCTACCGTATTAAGGCCACCTTGCGCATCCGAGATATCGTCCCTACCTCCATCCTCACTACGTAGACTCCTGACCCCAGCTCCCGGCCCGAAGCATCCCTCCCATCCCAGACCACACGGTAGCATCCTGCCCTGTAGAAGCCATCGGCTAATACCCTCACCACCTGGCCGAGGAGGTTGTAGACCTCTATCCTCACCTTCCCATCTTCGGGCAGGCCGTAGTCGAGCGTCACACTTCCATTTGAGGGGTTAGGGTATACCTCGGAGATGAAGGGGACCTGGAGCGAAGGTCTGAGAGACGTCCTTAATGTTCCCCTCCCCAAGCTCCCCCCTTCCTCGGCCCTGAGGTCGTATCGTACGGTGAGCCTCAGATCCCCGGGGCGCAGGACACGGAAGTCCACCGAGACCAGCTCGTCTCCATCCCCGCCTGTGCCGAACTTAGCGGCATCCACTAAAAGTATCCCCTCCGCCCTGTGCTCCAGGAACAGCACCCCTCGGTCCCCCAAGGCATCTCCCCTGTGGACCTCCTCAACTTTCAGCATATCCGGGGGATACCGAACTTCTACCTCGTAGGCCCCTATCCCGTCCCTTCTGGACAGGACCACGACTCTGAGTCTATCCCTTTCCATCTCCGATCTCACCTCTACGGAGGCATCCTGAGGTAATATTACCTTGGCCAACGGCTTGGCCACTATGCCATATTTACCGTGCCACCAGTTCCACATAAGGGCGAAGGCCATGATATCCTCGAAGTCCACCTTCCCGTCGGGAAGGGGGGAAAGCTCCGGGGGTATGCCTTGTGCGGGTCCTATGTCGCAGGAGATGTCCTGGGAGACCCATGCCATCCTAATGCGGTCCAGGTCTTCGAAGTCCACATCCATATCCCCTTCCATGTCCCCGAGGTATGAGCAGACGTATAGGCTCGTATCCACGGCCTCGCCGGTGTCCCTGTCGGCCGGGACGAGCCTTATCCTCACCCTTATGCTGTCCCCGTATCCCAAGGCATTCCTCGCATCCCAGAGGAACTTCCCCCGATAGGCATCCTTAAGGATGGAACTGAGGACGACTATGGGCTTCCAACCTTTCTTGAAGTACATTCCGGTAAGACTCAGGGTGTCACCCTCAGCGTCCGAAAGCACGTAGGGGACCAGTACGTTCCACCCTTGGACGTATCGTATTCCCTCGAACGAAGCCACAGGCGGGAGGTCGTTGTCCAGATGGAAGTCCTCGGTCTCATCCGGTATACCTGGCCGGGCGGACGATGGTGTGATCCTGAACCTCACGGTCTTCCTGTCCACCCCAGGAAGGTCGACAGCGGAGCGCCAGACGATGGAGCCCTCCGGACCCACCCCGGAGGTGTCGCCGAAGACCGTGGCCCTGTGCCACGTGGTTCCGGAGTCCACGGAATATTCGCAATAGAGCCCTACTGGCCCTGTGCCCTTGTAGCTTACGAAGTAGCCTATGGAGACGTCCCCGCTCTGTTCCCCTACCGGTCCTACCAGAGTGACCGCAGGTAACACGTTGTCCACGTAGAACCTTAAGGAGTCCGGCATCCCGACGTCGTTATCCGCAGGGGTAACCCTAAAAAACACGCTGTCCGCCACGTTCGGCAGGTCCACGAGGGACCGCCAGATTATCTGCCCTATGTACCCATCGGCAGCTATGTCCGTCGTGTCTCCCACTATGTGGGCAACGGTCCACTCGGTACCGTCGAGGGAGTACTCGCACCGTATGCTCAGGGTGTCCCCCTCGAGATCGGAAAGCTCGTACCGTATAGGTACGTCCTCCGTCTGAGTGTCCCCCATCAGGGTCAGGGAGACCGACGGGGGGAGGTTATTGTCGAGGTGGAAGTCTGCTGTTTCGTCCGATATCCCCATATGCTGGTCGAAGGGCGTGACCCTGAACCTCACCTCGGTGCCGTCGAACCCGGGCAGGTCCTCCGACGACCTCCAGACCACACTACCTATGTATTCCGATGCCCCTATTCCCTCTGTCCTCCCCTTCACAGTCGCCGTCATCCAGTTCCTGCCGGAATCCGGTGAGTACTCGCAGATCAGGCCGATGACATCCCCCTCGTCGTCCGATATACGGTAGGAGACCTCTACATCGCCGTTCTGCTCTCCCCGAAGGTCGCTTAAAACTATGGAAGGGACCCCCAAGTTGTCCAGCTGGATGACTATTGTGTCCGCTGTTCCTGCGTCCCTGTCCCTCGGCGTTATCCGGAATGGTACGTTGCCCGCCTCCTCGGGGAGGTCGGCTTTGGAGTTCCAGACCACGGAACCGGCGTACTGGAAGGGAACTATACCGGTCGTCTTACCTGAGACCGTAGCCTTGTTCCACCTCCCACGGGACATGTATTCGCAGACTATATCTAAAGTGTCGCCCTCTGGGTCGGAGAGCCTATAGGATATCGTCACATCCTCCTTCCGCTCCCCCACAAGCTCCTCCATGACCACCGAGGGAACCTCGTTATTGTCCAAGTGGAAGTCCGCTGTCTCGCCCGGCCTCCCGGGCCTTGAGTCCTCCGGAACTATCCTGAAGCGCACAGTGGCCAGGTCCAGATGAGGGAGGTCCACTCCCGACCTCCACAACACGCTGCTCTGGTAGGAATCGGAAGTTATGCCCGCCGTATCGCCGGCCACAGTGGCTGGATGCCACGTGGCTCCGGAATCCGTGGAGTAAGCGCAGTGTAGGGTCACACCGGTTAAACCCTCATTCGTGATTATGTACCTAAGTTCGACGTCACCGCTTTGCTCCCCTGAAGGACTGGTTAAGGTTATGGAGGGCGGCATATTGTCTACTAACACCAAGACGGTATCCGAAGCTCCGGCATCGTTGTCCGACGGGATAATCCTGAACAACACGCTGTCGGCCGAGTTCGGAAGGTCCTCCTCAGAACGCCAGACGATAGTTCCTGCATATTCTGTGCTGTCTATGCCCCCTGTCTCACCTAAGACAGAAGCAGGCGTCCAAGCGGTGTCCGAGGTGCACTTATACTCGCAGACGATGCTCAGGGAGTCCTTCTCCGGGTCGGAAAGGACGTATGCTACGGGAATATCCCCGTACCGCTCTCCCTTCACCTCCGCAAGCTCCACGGAGGGAGGTTCGTTGTTGTCTAAGTGAAAGTTTGCAGTTGCATCCGGCGTGCCCTGATCCTTGTCGCTCGGAACTATCCTGAACTGGACGTCCCTTTGCTCAGTATGGGGCAGGTCCACGGCAGAATGCCATATAAGGCGGCCCGAGTACTCCCCCTTTGTTATGCCCGTCGTCCTTCCCGTAACGGTTGCATCCCTCCAAGTAGCACCCGAATCCTCCGAGAACTGCGGCCTTATGCTCAGAGTGTCCCCCTCCTGGTCGGACAGCACATACCTTATCACAACGTCCCCACTTTGCTCCCCCCTGAGGTCGGCTAACTTCACGATTGGATTGGCGTTTGCGTCGTCAGGATGGAAGGTGACAGTGAGTGGTTCGGTGAGGGTATTTCCATAGATGTCGGAAACACCAGAAATGCTTATGGTAACGGGTGTCCCAGGGGAGGGAAGGACTTGGCCTGGGGATAGCTTTAAGACAATACCATTAAGTAAATCGACTTCTACATCGTCGAAGAAAGACCCTTGATTGCCCTCATTGTACAGGGCTATTTTCCCATTTAGAATTGGGTCTACAGTATCCTTTACATCAAAAACGGGAGTATCCATATCATCTATGAATATCCGAATATGTGTCCCCGTAAGAAGCACCCTGAGTTTGTACCAAGTATTTTGTGAATACCCAACATTATCGCTGGCCAAAATGGACCATTCACCGTGTTGGTTCTTTTCCAAAAATCTTCCGGGTTCCTCAAGATACCATCTGAATCTATAGTAAACATCGCCATTTTGATAACGGAACATAACTCCTATCAAATCGTTATCGGCAGATTTTATCTTAACGTCGAACTGTACTGCACCCCAAAAGTTGGACAGTTGCGAAAGCAACAGATAGGGGATATATTCCAAGAGGTCCAACAAGGGGGTGCATGATGTCAACAAGGAAATACTCACCTGAATTCAAAGCCAGAGTGGCGCTTGAGTCCCTCAGAGGAGACATATCCCAGGCAGAGCTATGCAGGAGATATGGAGTAGCCTCAGACCAGGTGAGCCGCTGGAGAAAGAAACTCATAGAGCAAGCCCCAAAGCTTTTCTCAGATGCCAGGAAAGACCCACACCTTGAAAGGATAGCCCAGCTTGAGCAGCTTGTGGGAAGGCTCACGCTCGAACTTGAGATTTTAAAAAAAGCCTCAAGCATATTGAAAGGGTCCAGAGGAGGGAACTTGTGAGAAAGCTTAGAGGTGAGTATGCAGTAAGCCTTCTTTGCTCTGCCCTGGAAGTTCCAAGAAGTAGCTTCTACTACAGGGCCAAAAGAGGAGATGATGAGGAAGTAATCCATCAGATACTCTCCATAGCTTGCCAGTTTCCTCGCTATGGATACAGAAGGATAACTGCGGAGCTTAGAAGGAGGGGGTATA
>Ga0209410_1000599_pt1 | contig 16921 bp, 12 predicted proteins | sample Mar14436cmmetaG_FD_184135 | JGI IMG/M metagenome (GOLD analysis project Ga0209410, IMG submission 184135) | Marine hydrothermal vent microbial communities from Guaymas Basin, Gulf of California to study Microbial Dark Matter (Phase II) - Marker... ... | reverse complement strand
CTCAACCCCGATCCTTTTTTCCCTCTCATCCAACTCACTCATTTCCTCTTCCAACGACTTTATTTTCTCCTCAACCTCCCTCACCTTGGATTCATACATCTTCGATTTTTCCCCCAGTTCCTTAAGTCGAAGCTCCAACTTGGATAATTTTTCATCCCCCTTTGCAATTTCCAGCAATATTGCTATTCTGTCCTTTTTTTTCTCTATTTTCGACCTCATCTCTTCTAACATTATTTTCTTCTCCTCGACAGCCCTCTTTTTTCTTATAACTGTTGTCTTTTCACTTTCTTTAGGCTTTACTATCACCTCCTTCCCAACGACCTCTTTTTTGACCTTTTCTATTTCAGCGATCCTCTTTCTCCTCTTCGGAATTTCTCTTGGTTTAATACTCTCTTTTATTTTTCTCTTTGCAGTCCTTCTCTTAATCAATCCGAGAAATGTTTCAACTCTATGTGGTTTTCTCTCCAATCTACCGTCTGCAATATTCTCAACCCTCTTACCAATTTCATCACTTGATAGAGAATCTATCCTTGGACCCTTCTTCAGAATTTTATCACCAACAAATGAATATTCCACCTCGATAATTTCTAAATTCTCGAGAATTTTAACGAGATCCTCTAAGGATTTCGTCTCCATTTTTAGTAATCTTGCAGCGTCCTCTAACTTAATTTTCCCTCTATTATTGATAAGCCTTACTAAATTATTTATGTCAGACCTTATGCTGCTTACTGGCATTTTATCTCAAAAATTATAAAATTGGATTGAATTCGGGTCTGTTAATTAATATTTAAATATACATGACTATAAGAATCTTGATACAATTTTTGATACAATTTATACTGTCAAATAAAACTTTTTCTAAGGGATTTTACTGCCAGTCAGTCTTTCATATATCTCAATGTACCTTCTTGATGTCTCCTCCACTATACTTTCTGGAAGTTTGGGTGCGGGAGGCTTCTTGTTCCAATTTATCTCCTCGAGATAATCTCTCACAAATTGCTTATCAAGGCTTTCCTGTGCCCTTCCTGGCGTATATGCTTCTCTTGGCCAGAATCTGGAGGAATCCGGTGTCAGAATTTCATCAATTAGGATTAGTTCATTGTCATAAATTCCAAACTCAAATTTTGTATCTGCGATTATTATACCTTTTGATTCGGCATGTCTTGAAGCCTTCTCATAAATTTTTATGCTCTTCTCCTTTATCTCCTCTAAGATTTCATCTCCCGCGATTGATTTTGCCTTTTCCTCCGTTATGTTGATGTCATGACCCCTCTCAGATTTAATTGATGGTGTGAATATCGGTTCTGGAAGTTTCTCCGCTTCAACTAGACCCTTTGGTAATTTTATGCCACATACTGAGCCATCTTTCTCGTATTCCCTCCATGCAGAACCAACGAGATAACCCCGGACTATACATTCAATATCAATTCTCTTTGCCCTCTTAACGATCATTGATCTATGCATTAGAATCGAATATTTCTTTAATTCATCTGGAAATTCATCGATATCTGTTGTAATCATGTGATTTTCTACTATATCCTCAGTGAATTTAAACCAATATTCTGATAACTTATTCAGCACAATTCCCTTATATGGAATTCCATTGGGCAATACATAATCAAATGCTGAGATTCTGTCGGTCGAAACGATTAACAAATTTCCATTTAACTTGTATATGTCTCTGACCTTTCCTCGAGAAAACAATTCTAATTCTGGAATTTCCGTTTTCAATACAACATCCACTCCAATCACTCCTCGATCAAAAACATTAAAATAAATTTTAATTAAAATGATATAAATTCAACTGCAAACTTTTCTTGTAAAGAGATTGTTATTGCTCACCCTCCGATAATTCATAAAAGAGACATCCTCTCTACTTTTAATTTAATACTTAACTCGCCACTTAACGCCAATGATTTGGAGTTTATGGAACATTTGTTGGATCCCCGGATCATAGAGAGATCCAAGTATTCTATCTTTTCCCAATCTTCTTGATTGTCTCCATAACCTGAAGTGCGAGATTCTCTACAGTTTTAATTCCCGTCTCATCATCAACAACATCACCGGGCCTTCTACCAACGGCAATTCCTCCAAAGTGAGCGGTCTTCTTATCGGCAACAACAATCATCTCATGCAATAACATCCAGTTCTGAATTTCTCTACAGACAAATTCCTGCCCACCATTTCTACTCCCACCAACGGCAATGGCACCACCAACCTTTCCAGACAATTTATAACCGTTAACTCTTAATGGAAATGTTCTATCCAACAACGACTTCAATTTTCCAGACATTGAAGCAAAATAGGTTGGGGAACCAATTATAATCGCGTCGGCATTTACCATTTCATCGAGTATTTCCCGCGCATCATCATTATGAACACACTTGGAATTTCTTATACAGGAATAACAACCATCGCAGTAATTTATCTCCTTCTTTGCCAGTGAGATGAAACTCGTGTCCGCACCGTTCTCCTTACACACCTCTAATGCCTTATTAATCAATATCTCCGTATTTCCATTTTTTCTTGGGGAACCGGAAATTCCAAGAACCTTTATCCTATCCATTCAAATCACCTCTTTCTTTTTTATTCTTATTCTTACACAGATTTTCAATAAAATTATTCAATTTTTCTACTCTCTTAATCGCCGGATGATTTTTCCCCAATTCCTTCTCAAGTTTCCCGAGTGTTTCTTGAATTGAAACAATCTTATTATGAGAAATTAGATTATCTGCATGTGCAACTACCTTTTCCTCTATGGTCCTTGGTAGGTATGACTTGGCAGGTAAGCCAAGAGAGATAGCCTCTTCCTTTGTCAGACCCGCACCAATATGTACTTCGCAGACTCTTGCAAATCTATCAAGTTTAAGAGACCTTAATATCCTCGCACCTTCGATGCCATGTCTAATCCCATGGGTTTTACATCTACCAATGTCATGAAGAATTGATGCAATTTCAACAAATTCTACATCAATATCATAACCATTCTTCTTGATCTTATTTGCAATCTTCTTTGCAAGTTTAGAAACCGCGAGCGAATGTTCTATAACACTTTCGCTACAACCAGAATCTCTAAGGAGGGCTATCGCATCACGCCTTTTTAAGTAGTGATCTGATTCTTGCAATTTCAGACTCCAATTTCTTTATCGTCTCGGAATTATCAAATTCAACGAACATCTCATGACATTCTGGACATACGAAGTAGTATTCTGTTGCCTTTTCCAATGAAACACGAGAACATGCGCAGGTGAATGTAGTTCCGTTCTTTTCCCTTTCCAACTCCTCGATTTTCTCCTTCAATTTATTCATTAGATAGTTTCTTATATATTCATCAATTTTGTCATCCCTTCGTTTCCATGTGTATGTGTACCATCCAGTGCTGTCATTCCTCGTTCGCTCATATTCAACCAGGCTCTTGGCATGCAAGTCATTTAGCAGAGTTCTGACGACGGTCTCCTTAACTCCCAGTTCGGTAGCAATCTCATCATCGCGTTTTGGTTCAGAAAGTTTTTGTATAATTATAACATGCTCGGGACTCATTGACTCCTCAAGAATTTTAATTGCTAAGCCATTATTCATGTTTATCACCACAACAAGTCAATTGTAATCAACTAATAAAATCGAAAATAGATAATATTTAATTACTTATTATAGATTACGGAAATAAATATGCATATGATGGAATATTTTGAAAACACGGCAAAGGGTCTTATAGAATCAAGTGGATTAACTGGAATTTTTATTGTTGCAGTTCTCGAGTCATTTATATTCCCAGTACCAACAGCCATAATAATAACTGCTGGAACCGCTCTGAAATTAGACCCCTTGGTTGTTGTTATTGTTGCAACGGTCGGTTCTGTAATCGGTGCAGTTATTGGCTATGTAATCGGTCTAAAGGGTGGTAGACCCGCACTGATATGGCTATTTGATGAAAAGAAGATAAAGAAGGTTGATAGATTATTTGAGAAATATGGCGTCTATGCGGTTGGAATTGCCGCATTTAGCCCGCTTCCATTTAAATTATTTACAATCTCCGCCGGGGTTGCAAGGATGAATATAGTTGCATTTATCTTGGTCTCGATACCTTGTAGGTTCTTACAGTTTTTATTATTTGCACTATTTGGAAATTGGTTGTCTATGTTCATATAGGACTATAATTCCTCCAATTTCTTCCACTCATCCTCAACCAGTTCCCAACCCCTTAAAATCCTCTCCCTCCTCTCCTTCTTCCTTTCCTCTTCCATCCCCTTTTCCTCTTCAACACCCTCTCCCTCCTCTTCCTCAACTTCCTTCTCGACCTCTTCTTCCATCTCTTTAACCTTCTCGACCTCTCCCTCCTCTCTTCTTTTCACGGACTTGAATGTTGCGAAGAGAATTATAATGACAATTAACACACCACCAATAATTGACAATACATTCTTGATCACCGAAGAATTAATCATGGATTGTAGTGTTGTTGATGTAGTTGTTGATGTCGTTACCTCTGAGATTGTGGTTGTGGTTGTTGTGGTCTTTAGTTTCTCATTTATCTTCTTCATCAATGCATTACATCTCAGAACACCATCTGAGTAACCAATACCGTAGTATATTTCCCTCGCCGTCTCAAGTTCCATCTTCGCACTTTCATACTCACCATGCGCATAATGAATCAATGCCTTTGAATAATGTGAATCTCCCTCCTCCTTTTTCTCTTCAATTATCTTGCTTTGTATTCTGTCCAATAATTCCTTACATCTTTTAACACCTTCATCATCTTCAATTTCCATATATATCTGCATCGACTTGTTTAGATAGAGAAGTGCATTCTTGATATCTTCAGAATTATAGTAATCCTCTGCCAATTCGTAAAACCTATCAGCATTCTCTCTACTCGTAAATTCTGATGGAAGTGCATAGAGATAGAGGGCATTTCCGCATGATAGTATAATCTCATTATAACCATCATCATCAACATCTATTGAATTTATATTTCTCACATTATTCAATTTTTTATACCCATCTCTCAATGTTGAGTCTCTTAGTATATTCCCATGAATATCGAGGAAATAGAGCAGTTCTCCAGATGCCACAATAATTTTATTAAATACGGATTCATTATGAAGTTCAAGTACCACATCGCTGATCTCCTCATCGAATGTCTCTTGCCATATCTCATTACCTTCCCTATCGATCGCCATTATCCCCGAGACCCCAGTAGTCACACCCTCGGTAACAAGAAAACTGAATATAAAATCATAATTTCCATCATCATCAACATCTACGGAGAATATTCTTTCTATATCACCCGGAGCAGAATATTCGTGTAGAATTACGAGATCCTGACTTATTATGTGTATTTTACCTTCCGAACCAATTATAAACTCGCTGTCGAGGTCATGATATAAATTGCAGATTGTTGCAGAGAGAAAAAGGCGATCGGATTCGTTCTCCACCTTAATATTATAGTCCTTATCAAATATCTTAAGTGAACCGCTCCTGCTCGGATATTCTGTAAAGTTCCATCCCTTCCTTGTTGTTATGTTTGTATCACATACCTCTTTCTGGACGATCTTGAGACATCTATCATTCTCATAGTCCCAGAAGCAGGTTGGACAGCTGTCATTGCATTCCGTCTCATTATAGTCTCCAGCATACTTTGTATAATTTTCATACCAGCAATACTCAACAACATATGGAATATCGGTGTATTTCTTATAGAAATTCCTTCCATAAGAGCCGCTTACAACTATAATTTCCTTCTCACCATCTCCATCTATGTCCGTGAATTCTATCTCCCTGACCCAATTATCAATTTCAATCGACTCAATTTCATCATCATCAATTATATATAGATTTCCATCACCCTCATGTTTCCTATAGAGCAAATCCACCTCCTCCACATACTCGTATTCCACATCAACGGTCTTCATCCAACCACTGCCCAAGAGAATCTCATCTCTGTCATCTCCGTCCAAATCAAACACTCTAATTAGATGAATCCTCTCAGAATTGTCCTCAAAATTAATGGAATACTCCTTAATTAAATTTCCAGATGGATCAATTATATAAACTCCATTAGATGATGCCGTAATTATTGAAACCCCGTCGTTGAGCGACCCAGCATAAATTGCAGTTATGTCATCTTCCATAGAATACTTCCATTTCATTACAAGGTCGGAAGATGCAAAATTGCAGAAAAATAAAACAGATATAACCACTAGTAGAATCAAATTTCTATTTTTATGTTGAGGCATTTTTAGTTAGATAATTTACATTTATACTTTAAAATTTTAAGGACAAAATAATTCAATAAAGAGATTGAGAGATGGAGATAGGAGTATTAGCGCTTCAGGGGGATGTTAAAGAGCACCTAACATCAATAAAAAATGCGTTAAAAAATCTAAAATTAAAGGGGAAATGCACTGCAGTAAGAACAAAGAATAAAATTCTTGATGTTGATGCATTAATAATCCCCGGTGGCGAAAGCACGACCATCGGTAAATTGATCAAAATTTATGGATTAGATTCAATTATAGAGAGAATTGCGAGAAATGGAGTTCCAATAATGGGAACATGTGCGGGTTTGGTGTTATTAGCAAGGGAGGGAGATGAAGAGGTTAACAGGATAAGACAAGAATTATTGGGATTAATGAGCATAAAGATAAGGAGGAATGCATTCGGCAGGCAGAGAGAAAGCTTTGAGGTCGATTTGAAGATAGATGTATTGGGGGAGGAGCCGTATCACTGCGTCTTTATTAGGGCGCCAGTGATAGAGAGGGTGTGGGGGAGAGTAAATGTTCTCGCGGAATATAAAAATAGAATAGTTGCCGCTCAGGAGGATAACCTAATTGCCTTGTCATTTCATCCAGAATTGAGCAACGACACAAGAATGCACGAATATTTCATAAGAATGATAAAGTAGAATGATTCTAAGTAAATTAAGGGAAAACTGGATTTATGAGAGTATTGTGACAACCTATGGCGATGGAATTCCGAATTCTGCACCGATGGGTATAAAAAGGGTTAATGAAAATATAATTCTCGATATATATAAAAAATCAAATACATGCGGGAATATACTCAAAAATTCAGAATTTGTAATAAATTTTACAAGCAATATTAAAGCCTTTTACGACTCTATATTTGAAAAAAATAGGATAGAGTATGAAAAATCTAAGATAGTCAACGCTCCAATCCTGAAGGATTCGGATGCATACCTTGAGATGAGGGTTATCAAGTTGATTGACAGGGGTGAAAAGATTAGATTTGTGTCAGAGGTAGTTAATTCGGAGATGAGGGGTGATTTAAATTTGATAAATAGAGCAAGATTTCTAAGTCTCGAGTCAATAATAATATTGACGAAGATTCCTCATCTCCCCGGGGATAGGGAATTCCTACTCAAATTACTTGAGAGAAATTATAATGCGGTGTGCGGGGTTGCGCCGGGATCAATATATGAGAAAATATCTAAGGAATTATTTGAGAAATTAAATGAATTAAATGAATTAAATGGGATCAATCAACCATAATCCTCGCACCACTATTATTCGCATTCGTCTTTATTACATCTGCCGAAATTTCTTTATTATTAAGAAAATTTATCAATTTCTTTTTGAGTTTATTTGCGTTTTTATTCTCAATTAGCAAATAAATCCCTGGACCCCAGGAGCTCTGACCCGCCCCCTTTGCCCCATTGCTCAATGAAAATTCTATCAATTCGGACAGGAATTCATTTTTGTATATGCCACCCTGAATATGTTTAAAGTAAAGTCCGACATTCATGTCTATCTCCATAAGAGCCTCCCCAAAATTGTCGATGTCTCTCAACATCAGTGATGGTAATAATTTCATCTGGATTATCCTGCATATCCTTGCGGGAATTTCCGGATCGGATGGAATTATTCTCTTAAATGCTATATCCTCTTCTCTCCCGCTCAAGCCCCTCTCGATCTCCGGAATTATTATCAAGAATGACCAATCCTCTGGGAAGTCATGTCTAAGTATGACCGGCGGAATTCCCTTGATGTTGTCTTTTTCATGTCCGGCATCTATGATGAATCCACCATTCTTAAATGCCTCGATTCCTATTCCGGAGAGTCTCCCCCTACCCAGGATTACGGAGAGTTCATCAATACCGACATCGATTCCATAAATCCTAGATATTGCGACGCCAATAGCAAGAGACAATTGTGTTCCAGAGCCAAGACCGACATGCTCAGGTATCGATTCCCTCAATTCAATCCTGACCCTTGGCTTAAATCTAAAATGATTCGAAATTTTATGCAATAATTGTTCAATTCTATTTCCATTACCAATGATCTCCAATCTATCGGATTTTTCTACCGTTATGGATGTCTTTGGTCTTTCTAACGCAACGCCAATGCTTCCATAGATTCTGCCCAAGTTACCATTCAAGTCGATTATGCCCAGGTGTATCCTTGAGGGGGTTTCTATCGTTATTCCCATCTTATTATCTGCTCGTGATAATCCTTATAATGTCATTATTCCTTAGAATGTAATCCCTTCCGACCCTTTTCTTCGTTCTGCAGTTGATGGCACAAATAAATTTCTGATAGATTTCCGTGTGAATCCTTCGCGCCAAATCGAGCGCGGTGCTTCCTTCCGGTAAGAGATAGGCGTCAGGTAATACATTTCCCTTTGAATCACTGAGTTTATTCTCATTCTCCACCGGATAGACAACCACTCTCTTTAATATATCGAAAACAACGGCGTTTATACATTCTTGAACCCCGGTGGAGCCAAATCTCCTCATTATACCTGCGATAAATTCCAATGCCCTCTCTCGTTTTTCATCGATCTCCTTTAAAATTTCAAATTTCGAGTCGCCGGGGATATATCTTATAATCTTAGATTCACTTGCCCGCCTTAATGCCAACTCGCCTTCTGAAAATGTTGGAATCATTCTGTACTTTCCCCTTAATCTCTCAAAATTTCCTTTATCGATGTCTATCTTATTTGCCGCTATAAGGATGGGCTTTGATACCTCTCTCAATATCTCAGAAAATCTCATTAAGTCATCATCGCTCCATTTACCATTTTCATCCAAATCGGCTTTATCAATACTTATCCTTACATGAGATTCACTGATCTTAATACCCGATAGCCTATCCGCCAATTCATCAACAAGACTTGCATTGTGGTAGCGAACTCTACTATAAATCTTAGACCAATTTCTCTTTATTATATTGAAAAACCACAGATCGATCTCATTCTCAAGGAATTTAATGTCTCGTTCTGGGTCATGGCTTTGGGTTGGATTGCCGCATTCATCTGTAGTGCCCGAGATATCAACAACATGTATCAGAACATCAGCCCTGCTTAATTCATCTAAAAATTTATTTCCAAGTCCCTTGCCTTGATGCGCCCCCGGAACTAAACCTGCAACATCTATGACCTTAACGGGAATAAATCTGTTGCCATCGATACAAACTGAATTTATTGGATTGCATTTTAAATTAAATTCTTTACAGGGGCATTCGGACCTGACATAACCAACACCGATATTCGCATCTCTTGTTGTGAACGGAAAGTTTGCAATTTCTACATCCGCCAAGGTCAACGCCTTAAAGAATGTCGATTTCCCGACATTCGGCTTTCCAACGATTCCTATCTCCATCCTAATACCTGATACTCCTGATCATAAATATGATTGCCCATATTATCACAATACACATAACGAATCCTATAAATAACAGCAATCGAGTATCTCTATGTAATTTAAAATAGTATAATCCCCCCAGGGATGTGCCAACAATCAAATAGTCCTTAGATAATAATGCCCTTGATTCGCCACCATCAACGAGGTATTTATATGCAGTCCTTCCTCCTAAGGTAAGTAAGTAGACATTGCCATCGCGCGCAACCGCAACAACATTTCCATCCATCATTGCAACATCCACAACGACATCACTTAAATCAAATTTTATACCTTCATCTTTCACGAGGTCAAATATATAAACTCTTTTATCCCTGCAGCCTGCAGCAACATAACCTCCATATAAATATAAGACACCAATATTGTCATAAAGATTTTTCCTCAGAATCTCATCACCAAATAAATTCACAACAACGAGGTCATTATTGCTTAGGCCGATAGCGATATAATTCTCAGATATATGGGCTGATCTTATATACACATTGGAAGTGAAGTTAATTGTCCTCATCACTTCACCTTCCATATCAAGTATGAATATCCTCTTATCCGAAACTGCAACAATTTCATTATCCATTAAATTTAATGTAACAACATATGCATCTGTCTTAACCCTCCAGAGCATTTCATTATCAAGTATGTCAAATGCATAAACAAAGCCATCCATCGTACCTACTATCATATAATCATCCATGATCGAAATTACTCTCGCCTTGGGAATATAACTGTCCAATTTTGTCTGAAAAATTAGGGTGCCATTATGGTCAAATACAGATACATTTCCATTCACTGTGCCACCCGCAACATATCTTTCGGAAATTGAAACCGAATTTACTTCGTCTCCGAGATTATGGGACCATTTTAGATTGGTGTAATCTTCATAAAGGTAGATATAGTTATTATCAGATCCCACAACAATTTTAGAATCTAGCAATGCCATCGAATTTATCGAATCTCCAATCGTGTAATTAATGCTTAGTGTTCCTCGAGCCGATACCTGTGCGGTTGCACAATACATCATCATAATTACAATAAGAATTGAGATTCTCATCAAATAATATTTAAGGACGCATTGATTAAATAGATAAATGCTTATGGAATGCAAAGCAATGAAAACCAATGAACTAGAACGAGTGTTGGAGGAAATTGAAGAGAAAGACGAGAGAATAAATTCATTTATCGTAATTGATAAAGAGGGAATATCGAGGAGAAATATCGCGAAGAAGGGAAGATTAATGCACCTGAAGATTGGGATAAAATCAAATATATGTGTTGAAGGTCTGAGAACAACTGCCGGATCAAAGACCTTAGAGAACTATATAGCTCCTTATGATGCAACCGTCATAGAGAAAATAAAATCTGAAGCTGGGATGATCATCGGAATGCTTAATATGGATGAGTTTGCATGCGGTTCCTCTGGAGAGACATCATACTTTGGACCCACCGACAATCCATCCTGTCCTGGTAGAATTCCTGGGGGCTCATCGAGCGGCTCCGCGGCATCAGTTGCCGCCGGATTTGTAGATTGTTCCTTGGGCTCAGACACCGGAGGTTCTATCAGAAATCCCGCATCTCATTGTGGTGTTGTTGGTTTTAAGCCAACCTATGGGGTGGTCTCGAGATACGGTCTGATAGATATGGCGATGTCTCTCGATCAGATAGGAACATTGGCAAGGGATGTGAGGACCGCATCCCTCCTACTGGAGGTTATATCTGGTTATGACCCAAGAGATGGAACCTCGTTAAATTTAGACAAGAAATTCTATCAATTCTCAAGAAATTTAAATCCAAATCTCAAGGGAAAGAGAATTGGTTATGCGGAGGAATTCGATAAATTAATTCAAGATAAAGGGATAAAGAAGGTAATTCGTGGGGCAATAGACAAACTATCATCTGCCGGGGCCGAGATAATCGAGATCGATCTACCAAATCTCGAGATGGCACTTCCAACATACTATCTAAATGTCTATGTTGAATTCTTCTCCGCAACAAGGAAATACGACGGAAGGAGATATGGGTATAGAATAGAGGATGTATGTGGTGAGGAGGTCCTAAGGAGAATCCTCTTGGGCAAATTCATATCTCAGAAGGAACACTCTGGAAAATACTACAGAAAGGCATTGATGGCTAGGTCAGTAATAAGGAACGAATTGAATTCGGCATTAAACAAGGTGGATGTTCTTGCGGGACCAACGGTACCAAAATTACCCCACAGGATTGGAACAAAAATTAAGGACCCGAGAGTTATGTATGCATATGACATCTTTACAGTCCCAGTTAATTTATCTGGCAATCCCGCCGGAACGATCCCCTGCGGAAAAACAAATGGCATACCGGTCGGTCTTCAAATAATTGGTAGACCATTGCAGGACCAATTGGTCTTAGATATAATGTTCGGCTTCGAGCAGGAATTTATGAAATAAGAACGAAAAATCTTGAGAAGACATCAGATAAATCTAAAAGTTTTCGTATCATACCCTTTCATACCACTTTTCTCCCTTCCTTCTATACCCATCCGAATCAAATAATAGACTCTTTTTCTTGGCATATTGTTTACTCTCATATCCCTTAACTCTATGCAGGATGAAAAATAACACAGATAAGAATCCAGAGAAAGTTAAGATTAGAATAATTAAAATTGTATAATAAAGCTGACTTCCTTCCCACCTCCTTCCCACCTCCTTCACAACCATTCCAGTGACATGCTTAGATTCCTTCTCATACATTTCATTAATCCTACTTAACCTCACCTCTGGCATAATATTATCTTCCAACACATGAATTACGGCAATTATCTCTCTACCATAACTTATCCATGTCTCCTCCGGGTCAACCTCAAATTCTCGGACGAGGGAATAATTACCTCTTCTTAGAGAGGGTCTGAGTTTTATCTCAATATCTATTGTGTCATTTATCCTACCAATTGTCTGCGCGATCAGTGGTGTACAATACGGCTCTACCCTCCCCTCCTCTTGATCTACACAATTTCCGTTCTCATCCAAAAACCAGAACTTCCATCTCAATGGTAGATATTCTCCATGATGATAACCCTCCTTCTCGGGAACTGTGATTGTGTATTTGATGTCTATACTGCTCTCTCTACTCATCCTGGCAGATACGACCATTTCCCTGTTTATTACAGACTGATCGGTTCTTCTAAAGATTTTCCATATCCTCTCCGCAATTACTCTAACCTCTTGAGTCTCATTCCTAATCTCTTCGACCTTACTCTCTATCATCTCCAACCTGCCGGCCGCGATTCCTCCACCACCTGGACATGCTCCGCAATCGATCTCACAATTCTCACAGGTCTCTCCAACCTCACACACACCATTACCACAGACAGAAACATTAAAGGAACAGGATCCACAATCCTGCGGACAATTCTCACAACTCTCCGTTTTCTCGCAAATTCCATTACCACAAACCGCACTCCAAATAACATGGAAGCCAGAAACGGCATGAGTGTCAACTCCCGAGGGGTCTGCTTCAACGAGGATTCCGTAGCTTCCGAGGTCCGCATTCATCGGAATATGGAAGTTGTAGTAATAAAAGCCCTTATGCACCCTTATCATTTGCATATCTTGTAGGTCATACACGAGGCTCGAGCCGTTCCAGTGGGTAATTGTGACATTACAATAAGAAGGATCCACTGGGTTTCCATTCTGATCAGTTAATGTTGCAAATATTGTCACTACTGAGCCTCTTGTATAATCCTCCTCAACACCACCGATTACTATGGATGGTGCGCCACCCATAGGTATAGATGTTACATTAAATGAGATTACTGCCGGATTCATCATCACATTACCGAGTAAATCCTCACAAAGAATATAGAAAGTATTCTCTCCTAATGGCACAATTATTGTTCTCTCATGCGTCTCACCAGTTCCAGTCATCTCTGCAGACATCTGTTCATAAGTTAGATTGCTCTCATTATATCTGCAGATGGACGGCTCATCGGTTATGGCATAAATTGTAATAACTGTGGAATTCTGATCCGTCCTTGGACCATAATCCAATATTACAGGGGGTGTCGTATCAATCTCAAAATCTATATTTTCAATTCCAATATTTGATGCACTATCATTTGCATATACAGTAAGGTTGTGTTTTCCATCACTCAATGGCCCAATATCAATTCTCAAGTGTGTACAATTTGAACATCCACTAATAAAAGAAGAATTGTCATATGAATACCATATACTATCTGGATTCGCATCTGTTACAATAACATCTAATCTTGGCGTTGAATCTGTAATTGTACCATTTTGTGGGGAATTTATGAATATCGTTGGCTTTATTGTATCCAAAATAAATGAAATTACAGCGGAGTACTCCATAGCATTGGTTCCATTCAAATCGTCAGCACACCTCACATAGTATTGATTCAGACCTTCATGGGCGTTACTCGGACTGGAGTGAATCACACCACCAGTCACATTAAAGATATATTCCATCTTCATGAACATCTTATCTGTAAGGTCATATTTGCAGGTTGCATTTCTGTCTGTAACCACCGTAAGATTCACACCTGGATCATTCACATATCCATGGGGAGAGGATTCGTTTATCCCCGGGCCAGTTCCTATTAAACTATAACTCCAGTAATCTGTCCCGTTACAATTCCCCGCAAGGTCACAGGCGGTTACTCTCCAATACCATATTCCCCTACCCCATACACCAATAACCTGATAATGGCTCTGATTAATGTCATAGACAACATATACATAGTTTGGACTCTCGAATGTATAACTATTGTCAACCTCAACGGTATAGTTGGCAAAGTTCTTCTCCACAACCTTGGTCCAGTTCAGGAGAGGAGTCATGTCATAACTCTGGATTCCATCTGGTGGTGCTATAAGTGATGGCTCTGTTGGCGGTGTTGTGTCGAGTGTATGTTTTCTCGTCTCTGTGGAATAGTAGTTTCCTGCTATATCACAGGTTGTAACATTAAACCAGTACTCATCATCCCACAGATTCGTAAAGTTAATACAATATGCCCCCGGATGCCCCGGACAATATTCACCGGCATTAAGTGTTGTTTCATTCAGTAGAGAAGATCTATTCCATAGGTAAAAGGTAACATTTTTCTCAGAAATTGGCACTGCGACCTTCACATATATCCAGTTCCTTGAGCGATATGTATTATTTTCTTCCGTTGGGGGGATGAAGTAGATCGTTTTATTGCTTAGGGTCTGCTTCCTTATCTCTGTCTCATTATAGTTACCAGCCTTATCATAAACAGTAACTTTAAACCAATACTCCCTGAACTCCAGATTGGTGAAGTTAATCCAGTGCCTTCCATTTGAAAATGTTGTCATATTTACAAGAGATTCATTGTTCCATAGGTAGAATGTAACATTGCTCTCGTGTATCTCATCTACAGAAACATTCACATAAATCCAGTCCCTATTCCAGTATGTGTCATTCTCTTCGGTTGGTGGAACGAACATTATTCCAGGTGGCTTCGTATCCGTTATATATAGATATACATCAGAGGTATTTGAAAACCCCGCCCCATCAAATGCGGTAACCCTCCAGTACCATGCAGTGTCCGTAACCCAATCTGCAGTAACCTGGTAACTCGTGTTATCTATCTCCGTAACCAAATATGTGTAGTTCACATACCCAAAGCTATTATCTGTTGAAACCTCTATCGTGTAGTTCTCGAAGTTCTCCTCTGTAACCTGGGACCAGTTAAGTAACGGAGTCAGGTCTACCGAAATGGTTCCATTCTCAGGACTTAATAGAGAGGGTCGGGTGGGAGGTGTTGTGTCAGTGACATACAAAAATACTCCCGATCTATTATAGTTCCCCGCCCCATCAAATGCGGTAACCCTCCAGTACCATGCAGTGTCCGTAACCCAATCTGCAGTAACCTGGTAACTCGTGTTATCTATCTCCGTAACCAAATATGTGTAGTTCACATACCCAAAGCTATTATCTGTTGAAACCTCTATCGTGTAGTTCTCGAAGTTCTCCTCTGTAACCTGGGACCAGTTAAGTAACGGAGTCAGGTCTACCGAAATGGTTCCATTCTCAGGACTTAATAGAGAGGGTCGAGTCGGGAATGTCACATCTATAGTAATTGTTGTGTTGGAGAATGCCCCCGTTGTATTTTCATTTCCAGCATTATCTACAGCGGTGACCTTTACCGAGTAGTTATGGGCATCTCTACCAGTGAAGTTGTAGTAGGTTTCATTTCCAGGGACTGAGCCATTAAACTCATATCCTGAGCCATTAACACTCACATAGATCCTATACTCCTTAATGCCGTTGACATCATATGCCGGGTCCCATTCTATCTCCAAGAGAAGGTCATTATCAAAGTACTGGGTTGGGTCCGGAATAAATGAAACATTATCAGGATTTGTCGGGAATGTTAAATCTACCGTTGCAGTTAAAGGATTTGTCGCATTACCAAGCTCTCCCCTCAGTCCCGCGAGGTCTGTGGTGTTGAAGAAGTATTCCATCACATCGCCATCGCCAAATAAGACACTCAGGTCCACTGTTTTATTACATACATACTTCGGAGCATTGCCATAGCAGTACAGGGTGGTGTTCTTGTAACTAAATCCCGGTCGTCTGTAAAATACCGTAACATTAATACTACAGTTTATATTCTGCTCCGTAAGGTTCACCTGGAACAGGGTATTTGTGATATCTCCAAAGTATCCTCCATCTTCCGGAACTGGATCACTCAGTATGGGATGGGTGGTATCTGTAATGTATATAAAGGTTCCGGATCTGTTGTAATGTCCCGCCCCATCAAATGCGGTAACCCTCCAGTACCAGGTGGTATCTGTAACCCAGTTCCCTGTAACCTGATAATAGCTCGTGGAGATATTTGTGACATTGTATGTATAGTTAACATAGGTAAATAGCGAATCCGTGGAGACCTCTATGGTATAGTTTGCAAAATTCTCCTCTATAACTGTAGTCCAGTTCAGAAATGGTGTTAAATCCGTAGATACTGTGTTGTTCTCCGGTTCTAACAGGATGGGTTTTGTGGGAGTCGTGTTTGTACTGTAGAGGAAAACCCCTGACCTGTTATAGTTCCCCGCCTTGTCATATGCGGTTACTCTCCAGTAGAAGTCAGTATCCATACTCCAGTTCTCTGTAACCTGATAATAACTCGAGGAGATATTTGTGACATTATATGTATAGTTCACATAGGTAAATAGTGAATCCGTGGAGACCTCTATGGTATAGTTTGCAAAATTCTCCTCTATAACTGTAGTCCAGTTCAGAAATGGTGTTAAATCC
>Ga0209410_1000596_pt1 | contig 16947 bp, 31 predicted proteins | sample Mar14436cmmetaG_FD_184135 | JGI IMG/M metagenome (GOLD analysis project Ga0209410, IMG submission 184135) | Marine hydrothermal vent microbial communities from Guaymas Basin, Gulf of California to study Microbial Dark Matter (Phase II) - Marker... ... | reverse complement strand
GCTTCTCAGCTATGACTTTACGCATTTCATTAGCGTATCTGTCCTCAGCCTCAATTCCTCTCTTGATTGGGTCATGCTTTGGGGATGAAATACCTACTCTATAGTTCGCTTCACCTACTGACTCTAAGTTGTGTATCTGTCTCTCGATCCAGTCAGTTGGGTCTAATAGTCTTTTTACCCCTTTAAATGCTACTTCTGCCATTTGATCACCTCCATCGAAAGGCATCAAAGACATGCTTATATTATCTCACTCACGATTACAAAGTGCAGTACACAGTAATCGAATATATATGAGTGACGAGTAAAAAGAATGGGATTATCATGCCAAGAAGATACACAATAGTCCATGAACCATACGTGGTCGAATATCTACGACGTAACTATCCTCCCGGGACATGGATGACTAACGTCCGTGTTGGAGAACCACCCGAACATCTGAAAGCACTAATCCCTGAAGAACGCTACCAACGGATGTTAAAGATATGGATGGGGAGGTTAGATGCCTTAGTACTGTTAGAAGATAAAGTAGTCTTAATTGAAGCATTCATAAGAAATCAATTCGGAAAAGTAGAGCAGTTACTGTACTACGAATTTCTATTTAAGAGGGATACAGCATTTAAAGAGCACTGGCATAAGCCAATAGAAAAGATACTCTTAACACCAATAGAGTGCCCATTCTACTTTAAATTCGCAGAGCAATTCGGCATCAAAGTAGTAGTATTTAGACCAGACTGGCTAATACCATACTTAATGCAATTAAGACCAAGAGAGCGTGAGGGTAGTAGAAGGGGATTCCCACTCCCGGAGTAATATATACCGCCCGTCCACCCGTGCACCACCACCCATGATATATATAACGCTCGATGAGATAATATACCCCACTCCCCTGCATTTTTGTGGTGTTGCGCAGTGCCACATGGTGCGAAAAAAACGCAGGAGGGAATAATATAATTGTACGAGAATTCTCTCGCATCCGGGCGCCTCGATTAGTATAATGCCGTGTGCCGGTTGATTGGCTCGAGTGCCTCAGCGATGAGTGGATTCGTCATCTGTCGGCGCCTGCCTCGTCATCATTCGCTCTCGTTTATAGTCTTGGTGCTTGTGTTTAAATGCCTTTGCACTATGCCAAAGATGGTGTGGGGGTCAGTATGCGAAAGAGAGGGGTAGTATATATAGAAGTATTGAAGAATATTCATGGGAGAGCGTATGGCATACCTCCCTCCTCTGAGAACACTACCTGAGCTACCGTCTCCTATAGAGATTTTAGAGACTGAACCGTGTAAGGACTATTACATTAAGGTGGTTAAATGGGAGATCGGTCGTTTAATTATACGTCCTAGGTGGTTGGGTGCTCCTCCTCAGAAGGAAGTTGTGTGTATCAGGATTTGGACTACTGAGAAGTACAAGCCCACTTGGCCTCCTTACTGGGATATTACTCCAGCTAGGCTAGTATCACAACTATATGCTCTGCTACGTGAAGGGATTCCAGAGGGGTATGTACTAAAAATACATAGGGATATTCCGGGTCCAAAGGCCCATTTCTCTATCTCTCTTGTGAAGGAGGAGGAGATTGAGACTGTGTAGATCCTGACTGTCTTACAATATTCTTTACTGCATCTGATAGTTCTTCAATCCTCTGAAGTAATACTCTATGTGATCTCTGAACTGTTTGTTCCACTATTGATAGTCTCTTCTCTAGTTCACTAACACGGTCTTGAGATTGCTGTACTACTTGAGGTCTTGGGGGCTGTGATTGTTGTGGTTGTGGGGCCCTATACTGGTATTGAGAGGGCCTTATCTGTGGCTGTGGGGCCTCATACTGGAATTGTTGTCTTGGTACCAGTTGTTGGACTTTATCTTTATAGGTATTATAGAAGTTTACTGCATCGTAGATCAATCGCATGGCTTGTTCCCCAGTACCGAGATTCTTTACCACGTAATCGAGAAGCATTAGGCAATCCCGACATACGAATGTAGAGTATATTTGATCGATCTTGACATTCCTCCTACAGTGAGTGCATTTACGATATTGCACCTTGATCTTAGCTTCCTCAACTGTCGGTGGTGGTCCTACCTCACCTTCCCCACCCATCATCATTACAGTCTGTAGTTCAGCAATCCTTTGGTCTACGTAATATTTCATAGTCTTGACATCCCAGCTTAGTGATAGTGCAGCATCTAACGCAGCAGCTGCTTCTTGAGCGTCTGGTAATCGAAGTGCTTGTTTTATATGCCCAATCTTCAGTTTACCTTCCCTTAATGCCTTCTGGTAAACCTCAGGCAGTTTAGTTAGTGAGAGATAGATCTTAACCCACTGTACTGTATGCCCTGTAGCTGCAGCTAACTCCTCTTCAGTAGCACCTGCCTCCAACGCACGTTGTAGTGCTTCAGCCACATCCATCGGGTTTTGTGTCCCTCTAGCAGTATTGGCTAGAATGTTGAGCATGGTAGCCTTCTTAGTGTCGGCTTCTATGACAACTGCAGGGATCCTCTCATATCCAAGTTCTTTAGCTATAAGAGTACGATGTTCACCATCGATTAGAGTGTAAGTCCCATCTTTATTATCTTGGACTAAGATTGGCACCGTGAATCCATAGTTCTTGATACTGGCCATTAACTCTTGGTATTGTTCTTCAGTAAATGTCGCCCTTGCCCTCGTCTCTGGAATGATTATCTTATCGATCGGGATTTCCTTTACAACTGTCATACTCATCATTTTTAAAGAACTATTGTCGTATATAAACTCGGAGGTGATATCATGAGTCTGGATATAGAGACCATCACGAGTAGGGATAGAGTATCACAGGCATTCTTCGCGGCATTCATAGCAGCATTGAAAGGAGACGATGAGACTGCTGGTGAAATACTGAGAAGTGTTGCCGACGAGATTTTGAAACAATTTAACCCATTAGAATCTAAGACTAGGAAGGGTAAGAGGAGGTGATTAGCTTATGCCTGAAGAGAAGAAGGAGGAGTATGAGGTAGAAATACTATCCGAGGATACGATAATCACTTATCCCAAGCTTGGTCAGCCAGTCGAGACTGTAGCTGTAACATATGTAGCAGCAGGATTACCACCCGCTACCATCTTTATTCCAAAAGAAGAATACTCAGAGGAGGAGCTTAAGAAGAGGATCCGTGAAGATATTGAGCGTAGGCTTAAGAGAAGAGCTCGTACGTTAAGGGTATAGGACTATGACTAACTGGCCGTGGCCATTAGATGGAGTACAGAATTGGTTTGAGAGTCTATGGAATAATATCAATAGCTGGATCTGGAGCGGTGTTGAATGGCTGAAAGGAGAAGTCTTCAAGCATATTGGTTGGCTCAAGGAGAGGATTGAGGAAGGATGGTCTTGGTTATCTGGTGAAGTATGGAAACATATTCTATGGCTTAAGTCAAAGGTTGAAGATGGGTGGAAGTGGTTATCGAATGAAGTATGGAATCGTGTAATGTGGTTGAAGGACAAGATCGTAGAAGGCTGGAATTGGCTATCTAGTGAAGTCTGGAAGCATATAACATGGCTTAAAGACAGAATTCAAGAGGGTTGGAAATGGATTGTCAGTGAGGTCTCCAAACACTTAGAGGGGTTCAGGAAGTGGATTAGTGATGGCTGGAAGTGGATTGTTAATGAAGTCTACACTAGGCTAACTGATACTGCCAAGACATTAAGTACCATGTTTAATGGTGCTTTCGAGGGGTTCGTGAAAGGAATTGTCGAATTCTTCAGTCCCATATTAAAGCCTATACAAGAGTTCTTCAACTGGTTATGGGGAGAACTACAGAAGCTATGGGTTAAACTAACTGAATGGCTCCAGAATACTCTAAAGTGGTTGCTAGAGCAAATACAGTATGTACTATCGTATCTAGCGGGATTGATGCAGACTGCACGACAGATATTCATCACTCCTATTGAGAATATGTGCCGTCAAGCTATAGACTCTATATCGAATGCGATTAAACCGGGATCCCCACCACCCGAAGTCCAGACCAGTGTAGAGAACATGTTCACCACACTAAAGACTAGGCTTGAGAGCGAGATCGACAAGATATACTCGTCACCCGTAGATTTGGGTGCTGCAGTTGGTAGGGCTGGTACTATCGCAGCCTTGGGGATTGTCGCCTCCATAGTTGCTCAGGCTATAGCTACTGCTGCAGATAACGTACAGCCATTAAGACGTATTGGTATACCAGATATCATTCGTGATCTAGGAAGGAATCTAGGACTTGCATTCATATGTGGTACTCCTATAACAGCTATGATAGAAATTGGACTATTCCGTCCTCTGAGGTACTACTATAATGAGAAGTACGCTCCATATATTCCGAGAGAGGAAGACTTAATCAAGTTAAGATTGAGAGGCCAATTGGAAGATAACGATTACTACAAGTACATGAGATGGCAGGGGTATTCTCACGAGTGGAGTTCTAAATTACTAGAGGCCAATAGAGTACTACCTTCCGAAGCTGATCTAAGAAACTTCGTATGGCGTGGACTGATATCAGAGGATAGGTATGTTAGTACTCTGAGACAGATGGGATATCATGAAGACTTCATCGATTGTTATAGGCAGATGTTGGTGTCAATTCCTACTCCAAGTGATCTAGTCAGATTCGTAGTTAGAGAGTGCTTCCCGCTTGAAGAACTTCCTCCAGCACCCGAAGAGTTCGTAAAGTACATGTCATGGTATGGATTTGACGAGAAGTGGTGTAGGGGTTACTGGGAGGCTCACTGGGTTCTTCCTTCAATCTCTAACTTACAAGAGTTATTTTGGAGAGGGATTATCTCAGAGGAAGAATTCAGAAAATACATCATATGGCATGACTACAAACCCGTTCCTCGTCCGGGAATTTCCAAATCTGATACTGACTTGATGTTGGAGTTGATGTGGGACTATCCTGGGAAAATAGATGCGAGATGGATGTACAGATGGGGTACTATTGATAGGGAAGAACTTCTTGAGTTAGCTAAGGCTAGGGGAGTGCATCCTAAATGGCGTGAGAAGGTTGTTGATGCTTGGATAAAGAATGAATATGCAGACGAAATCAACAGGATTGTTAGTGAACTAAAACGTGATTATGTCTTGGGGTTCTTCTCTGAGGAGCAGTTTAGAAGTGCATTAAGAGAATTGGGATACCGTGAAGAGCAAATCGAGTATGAACTAGCAGACGCTATAGCGGAAGCGATACGAGAGAAGCATAGGGAGATCCTGAAGATACTGCAGAAGGCACTAGAGAAGGGGAAAATCGATGAAGCTGAATTCAGATCACTAGCAAGTAAGTATGGTATTCAGGAATGGAAGATAAATGACATTATAGAGTTAGTAAGACTTGAGAAGATGGTGATGGCTGAATGAGTAAGTACGAGAGGATTACTGAAGAGCGCATAAGAAAAGAGCGTGAACGTATTCTTGAAGAGTATAAGCTTTTTAAGAAGTTGTTCAGAAGAGAAGTGAGGGAGAAACATGAGTTGGGAGGAGCCAAGAAAGATTAAATGCCCTATCTGTAATGTCGACATGGAGCTTGAATCTGCTAGGCTTGACAAGAAGCTGACTTTTAAGTTCAAGTGTCCCAAGTGTGGATTAACGACTACTCTGTACTTCGAGAGGGCTCAGATAATCAAGACTGTCTTGGCAAAGATCGGGTATGAGGAAGTTGAGGTAAAAGCTGAAAAGGGTGAGGAGAGTGAAGGTGAAGGTTAAGGCATACTTCTTGAAGAAGGGATTGAAAGAATCAACTAAAATGACGATCGCAATCCTACTGCTACAGCAAGGTGCAAGGCTGATCTTACAAGGTGAGTATCTATGGGGAGGAGCACTAGTCGTAGCTGGATGGGTTCTTCTTTTAATAAACTATGCGATGGTGAGAGTGCATGTCTCACGTTAGGGCGTTTAACTTGCTTAGGGAGACAGCACAGATATTAAGGACCTTAGCTAACGAAAAGGAAGTCAAGACGAGATTCCTTCAATTACTTCAAGCGTATATCGATGAGCAGATAAAGTACGATCCTTCTAGTGCCGAGATCTCAATATACATAATAAAAGATGGAGTAAGGGTCATAAAGTTCAAAGACTTAGCAAGAGTGGCTGAAGAGGATGAGGAGGTGTTCAAGTGGCTATGGAGCCTTCTTCAGATGTAGTCCAAGAGCTATGGAAGAACCACTGGAGACTTCCAAATCCCCCTTCCGATACTCCTAAACACTTGATACTCTACTACTCTACTGATGAGGCATCCAAGATAATCGGTTATGTCGTAGAGGAGTACATATTGAAAGTATTTGAAGCATCTGGAATTCAGCATATGGTACTCTGCAATCAAGACCTGACATTAAACAACATCGAGGAAGCATGTAAAGTCTTCAAACCAGACTACATCCATTATTACGGTCATGGGAATGTGAACTTGATCAGCGATTACAAACACGAAGTCCTCATGGAAGTATGCAAATACCCCGAGATAATTGTCAAGGAGAGACGTTTCCACATGCTATCATGCCTATCTGGTGCTGGTCTTGGACTGGACATGAAGCTTAAAGGTGCATCAGAAGTGAAGGGATATAGGCAAGTATACTATTTTGCATATCATCCCTACTATGGTCCTCCCCATGCGAATATCCTCACTATGAGCTTCCTATATCCAGACATCATAAGACAGTACTATGATCTGCTAGGACTAACTTCAAAGAATGCAGAGGCTAAAGCATACCAGCAGTACTACAGGAACTTCGAGATCTTGTACTACATCAATCCCTTGATCGCTTCGCTTCTAAAGTGGGATGCTGAAGCTATGGTCATGTACTAAGGGATAATGAAATTGTCATTTTTTACCCTATTTCCCCTAGCCTAAAAGACCAAAAAATCACTCTATTAATGGTCTGCACTTCTTATACTCGTTCATCTTCTTGTACTTCCTCCAGTTCACACAATCCAATCTCTCTTTCTTCTTCAGGTACTTTCTCAGATCGATTATACGATTCGAATTATGCCTAAGAATGAGGATCCTGCTTATCTTTAGTGCATTTCTTATCTTGTACTCGATCTTCAGTCTCGTTTTAAAGTCTAAATCCAGTCCCCTACGGTTGTGGTACAAGAGTATCTGGTTTACTGAATCGAGTAGTGATTCGAGAAGCAAGTACAGTTCCTCATCACTCCTACCACTCACTCTCATTCCGATCTCCCTTTAAGAAGACCATATGTCCCTTATATTCACTCCCCCTCATCAGAAAACTATTTATGTACGCTATCAGGGGAGTACATGGCGGTCCCTATGGATAATGACGGGTATGAGGAATATAAAGTTGACGAGGAAGAGGCACAAGAATATCTCGAAAGGGAGAGGAAGGTAACTGAGACTGTCAATAGGATCCATGGGTTCTTGAAGTACTACTACGAGTCCAAGTATGAGACCTACTACAGGGTTGGTGAGGAGCTCCATTCACTATGGGAATCTTTAGAGTGGAAGAGTGTTATGCAGTTATGTAATGAAGTGTATAGTTGTTTAGCTGAGGAGTATAGGGATGAGTTCACTCCCAAGATCTTGTGGCACTGTCTTCGGTTCTATGAGTTCGTGAGGGATAAGGAGGAGATATGGATAAAGTTGAGAAAACTGTACTCCCTTTATAAAGCGAAAGAGGAAGGAAAAGTGTCCCAGATTGGGACACTTACGATCGATGGTTGGCTTGGAAAAGAAGTGAAGAATATTGAACAAGAAGTAGTGGAAATATTCAACACTATCAGAAAGGTCTATCCCGACTGGATGATGATAGATGCTGAGGATATAGTCAAGGACTTGGAGCACCACGAGAAACTGTTGAAGAAGAGCTTGAAGAATGTACTGGGATATAGAATATTATGGGAGATGTACCATGAAAACGTACCATCGTACAGACTCATAGAGGCAGTCAAGATCGGAAGCACATATAGGGATCACAAGACGTTAGAGACTCTCAGAAGGGAGTATAGGAGATTGGGGGGTAGAAAACCAAGACGACTACCACCACTATTCTGTCATCTCTGTGGGAATCAGCTTGAATGGGATGATAAGAACATAGTCTGGATACACGTTCCAGTTGAACTCCGATGTCTTAAAGAGTACCTAATAAAGGCATCGACTGGGGACATAAACATGACTATCGAGGATGAGGGGATACTTGAGGAACTGTGCATGGAGTTGATAAGGAAGTACAATATTGAGGAGATTGGAGAAGGAGAAGAGTAGAAAAAAGAAAAAATCATGTATTGTTTTTTCAACAGTCTGTCAAGATATATCTGATACTCACTATGTACTTGAGTCCATCTCTTACCATCGATCTCTTCAACGCATATCCATAGTCAGGGCATCCTACCTCTTCATTCCAATCCCGATCCTTTTCTTCAGTCTCTGTAGTGATGACCTCAATACAATCGATCTCAAAGTCATCCTCAACAGTCGACACTATCTCTTTTATGAGTTCTAAGATATGCTTGGGGAGTTTGTCTGCCTTAATACGCCGATACGCAGTAGCCCTCCTGTTCTCTATCCCCACCCAAGTTGGCTCTATCCCAAAGAACTGGTAAAATGCATCACTAACCATTTCTTTCCTCTGTATTATCTCTTTACTCTCGTACCATTCCTTTATTATCTCGTACACCTTCTGCATTCGTTTTTCACCTCTACCACTATATTTACATATATGTAATATATAAACTTTTAGATCTACAGAAATCTGTAATACTTGAACAGTAAAAAAATGTATTATTTATTATATGTATATATGGGACTTTACACTTTGTTCTCCTCAAGCCACAGCCTTATCGCTTCGTTTAGTGCCTTCGTTACCGCACCTCTCTTCCCATCGAACTTCTTTATCGCAGCTACTTTGAACTCTATCCACAGTTCCTTGTCCACCATTCCCCCGATTCTCTTTGTGCTCATGTGTAAGTTTACGTTTTGGAAGTATATAAGTATAACTCATCATACAGTTAGAATACTTGATGTACAAATTTCCGAAATGCTTATATTCTACTTATATGTATAATATAGTGATCGAATATGTCAAGAAACGTGATATATGAGATTGGGAGGGTAAGAGTGTGGTACGAGGAAAACGAGGTACACTTTGAGATCATAGATGACTGCAGACGGCTAGAGACATATTTACACGCACGGTATGACATGCCGTACTTTCTACAAGTGCTCATCGACACATATCACTTCTACCTCTCAAAGTACATGAGGGATCTAGATGAGAAGAGGAAAGAGCTTAACGAAATGCTATTAACAGTAATGCAGAGGATCGAAGAGGCGAAAAAGAAACATGATAAGATATATGTCAAGGAACTTGAGAAGAAAGTAGACGATCTCAATAAGAGGATTGATAAGATCAACGAGATGGAGAAGCTCACTAAGGATCTGAAGAAAGAGCTTGTGAGGACTAGGGAGTTCGTCATCACGTTTAAGGAGATGAGTGATAAGGTGTTCTTGGGGAGGGAGTGGTGATGGTCTGGTCTTGGTGGTACTCAGAGGAAGAGTTCTGGGATGAGGACTACGATCTGGAGGAGGAGGAAGAGTGGTACGATGAGGATTATTGGGAGGAGTTCGATGAATACGATGAGGAGGAGGATTGGGAATGAGTGAGGAGAGAAGAATAATCCCGATAGTAGAGGTGAGGATCGAAGAGGATAGAGTGGCTATATACTTGCCGTTAGAGTTCAACATAGTGCGTATCTGCATAGAGTGTATCATCCCTCATTTATTCGAGTATATGAAGTGGCATATGGGGGATCTTAAGAGAGGTGATTGTGCATGAGTGAGGAGAAGAAGGTAGAACTGTATGATCTCGATAAGATAGAGAGTGAATATCGTCAATTACGTGTTAGCGATGTCGAAGAGACATTTGTCGGGGTCATTGAATCAGTATATTGGCGTGTTGATCGATTTGGGAATGACTGTCTATTCATGCGTGTCAAGATACCGGGTAAAGGACGATTGGTCATAAAGTACACTAAAATATGGATTGGTGAACTGGCTAAACATCTAAAGTCTCTTGGGTTCAAGAACCTAAAGGAGATCGAGGGATGCAGGTTCGAGTTCAAGCTGATGACCGCTAGTAGGGGATATCCAAGACATATACCAATACGAAGACTTGATAGTAGCTTCACTACTGCAGATAAGCTGGTGGGTGAGAAGAATGAGTGATAATGATATTATAAAGAAGGCATTAACTATTATAGGGAAGGAGGAGTACTACGATGACGTCGTTGAAGTCTATGAGCTTACAAAGAGACTATACGACAAGATCAACGAGATAGATGATCATGGTGTACGTGAGGCTGTATTCTTTGCTTCTCTCTCGAATCAAGCACACTTCGTTAAGATCCCCAAAGCTGTCGTAGTATCTTTACTCGAGACTCTGAAGTTCCACATCCTCATGGAATGTCTTCTCAAAGATGAAGGTATGTTGAGGCTGTTAATGGGTGATGACCTTGGTCAGGACTAGAGTAATCACCACACCACCAATATATCGATGTCCCTATTGTGGAGAGCGCTTCTACAACTTCTTTGGACTGTTCATCCACTGTAGGCACAAGCACGATACTGTACTCTTAACACCTAGACAATATAGAGTACTCTTGGCTTGTAGGAGGCTTAGGGATAGGGGGAAGACGTGGTTCACTTGTGCTGAAGTGTACCAGACGTTTAGGGAGATGTTTGATGACATTCGGAGGGGTGCTGGACTGAGGAATATGATTAGGCAGAATCTGCACTCTCTGGCTAGGAAGAGGATACTTGAGATGAAGCGTGAGCACGATATATTGATGTTCAGGTTGAGGGAGTGAGGAATGATGCTGTACAAGATATTCGGTGCAATATCGATATTCCTTCTTTCAGCATCACTACTCTCGATTGTACTCTCACTAGTCATAGCTACTGTAAGGGATAGGGAAGAAGTGTTCTACAGCACTCTTATGATCTCAGGGATAGTGATAGCGATTGCACTATGCATAGGACTAATAGCAGTAGCACTATGGGTTCTGGGAGTATGAGGTGGTAGAATGAAGATCGTTAGTGTGAGGCTTCCAGTCTGGATGATTAGAGAGATCGACAAGATAGTACAACGTGGATGGTACAAGGATAGACAGGAGTTCATTAGATGTGCTGTGAGGGAATTGCTCAAGAGAGAACGTGCATACCCATATACAGATAGGGGTATTCCTAAATAAGATATCTTTTTTTCATTTGTCTGGTGATTATCATGCCTTACGAGGAATTGGTTGTTCAAGTTATGGATCGGATAATTCAGTTAGCTAATTCACAAGTTTCTCGTAAGATGTGATATCAAGTAAAGAATGTCTGCCCAAGGAATCCCAAGTACGATGGTAAGAGGGGAAGACATACTTACAGCCCGATCATGAGGGCTGTCATCGTTAATGTCTTGAGAGAGCTGGGTTTTAAAGTGATAAAGAAGGAGTGGAGTAGGGGGAGGATGTACAGACATTATTTCTTGATCGATTTGGATGAGCTTATGAACTCGTGATGTGTTTTTTCAGATCCCCAACTTCTCAAGGAACTTACCAAGTCTCCCCAATATGCTCTCGATTATCCCGGGTCTAGCAACCTCTTCCTTCCTCAAAGCCTCTACATAGATGATTATCGTGTGATCGTAAGTGTCATCAACCGAATAAGCATCAACATAGATTCGACAAGGACTCTCAGGAGTCTTGAACAACAGTCTACCACCCATTAAATAGCCTTCACCAGACAACCACTCATAATTCGCATGAGGAAAGATCTGAGTCTCACCATACCTGAATCGAACATGTACAAGATTGCAGCATCCTGGTGGGAAGTATATTCCTAGATATGTGATGTAGTCTTCTTCAACTTCTATACTCGTAGATGTAGGACTTTCGATAGGAGTACTCGATGGTACTGTTAATCTAGTCTGGTACAACATTATCTACTCAACTCTTAATTTCCTTCTCTTCAATTCCCTCATTATGTATTCAAGAATCTTCTCTCTGGAGCCTAGGAACTTCCCATCGATCTTGATAATCCTCCTACCTATAACTTCCCCCTTCGGGTTACGGATTAGCATGTAGACTGTGTACTTGTCGTTAGACCAAGCTATCGCATAGATCTTATGGGTATGTTCCATAGACGACATAACCACTCCCCTCCATACTATTTGCAGTATCATCATTCTTAAGCCTTAGGAGTACGGATGATGTGAACTCTATCTCAAGCTTGTAGTCGAAGTATATACGAGTGGTCTTAGAGCCATCCCAGTAATGAGATATTAGACCACCCCTTGGGCCTATCGCATGTGCATGATACCAACCTGCAGCATCACCATTCTCATGCTGTCGTGCATAGGATTGACCAGCACCACCTTGGATTAATGAGATTAATGCATCATCAAATGTCAAGTTATCGTCTATGTAGATCTGACATCTGACGTATGCTATTCCTGATGGGTGGTAGACGTTTCCTGCTAGGTGCATTACCCTACCCCTACCATCAATATAGAGAAGAACAACTACATCTTCGGGTGCAGTATAGAGGTCGATTTCAGAAGTGAATGCTGTTACTGTGCCTCCGACATACACTGCCTCTGCCGATGGTGCTAGGACTTTGACTGCGTGTAGTTCTTGTGCCCTGATGTTCATATTCACATTCTCTAGTGATTGGGTTGAGATGTCTATTGGGACTGTTGCTGGTGATTCAGCTATCGAGATAGGGATGTTTAACCTTGCACTCTCAATAACCATTCCCCGCTGGTAGTCTGGATACCCTCTGGCCATTCACGACCACCTCTACACCTCTGCCCACCAGCCGAATTTAACATTATCAGTTCCTGATGGCGGTGCAGTATCGAATGTAATAGTAATGTAAGTATCGTCTACAGTTATCGTTCGTGATGCATCTGCATCTGGTGTTAGTGGGCTTACACCGTACTTTGATGGAGTACTTACTAGACCGTGCTCGATCCTGAATGTTGTGGTAGACCCATCACCGCTGAAGACAGCTACTCCTGAGTTCTCGAAACCGATACCTTTGACGACTGCATTCCCCTCATCGAACCAGAGTCCACTAGCATTACCAGATCCCATCAAACTTTTAATCAAAACCCTCGAACCATAGTTATGCACACCGTAACGTTGTGTTGGAGTATCTTGATCATCATATGCTATGATCTGATCGAATACAATATCATCTGAATTTATCAACACACCATCGTATGTCCCACCACTTTTCTGGGATGAATTCTTCACCACAACCCTTCCGAACTGCAACCTCCTACATGTATTATCATATATGTACAAACCGTACTCCTGAGCGTTCTCGATGTACAAACTCCCGAACTGACTGTCCTCAAGTAATATCAGGAGTACTCCATTCGCACCGCTGTTACGTGCAATAATTGATCCTATCTGAAGATTTTTCATTCTATTCGGACTTAGGTGATCTGTCCTTAAAACTGCTTGGGAAGTATTATACCCGATGATCTCTCCTATCTGAATTCTACCGAGGCATTTATAAATGAATACACCACCGATATCTGCACCACCATACACTATGACTTTTTCGATTTGAATATCGTGGGTTAGATTCACGGTCTCAGGAGACTGGTCATCACTTCCATAGATGTAGACACCTGCGTGTACTGGATTTATTGAGATGACAGTACCGACGCTCACATAAGTCGATCCAGAATCGATGTAGAGTGTAGCGTAACCATCATCCTCTCCGATGACAGTCTTAATGCTTATGTTCTTACTGTAGTGTTTTTCGGAACCTGTCTGGTCATTAGCCAACCAGAGCGTATGCTGTCCATTCCTGTATCCCCTCACGAACTCGACCTCGGCATTCTCTACCTGATCCCATAACGATACTCCGTTCCGACCGCAGTCATGCACATAATCGACCCTGACTGTGAATGTCTTTGAACCTGTGGAGATGAACACGCCATCCTCGTATGCATTTCTAAGCTCCTTCACATAGATCCTGAAATCCTCACAACCATCACTATAATGTATTAAATGCCCTGACGTTTGATTTGATTTATTACCATCTAAAACACCATGGCAAATGATGTTGAAGTTCTTAAGTCCTACTGCCTTAAATATTACATCATTAACTCCATCTGCTAGAGTAAGTACCGCACCATTTAGAATAACTATTGAAACATTATCCTTTCCGTCTATTCTTCTACTTATCGAATACTCTCCCTCTCTAATCACAACAGTTTTTCCATTATCCACAGCACTCTGTATCACTTCACTCGCATCATCGTCCTCGAATCTAATCCTACCCCTCCAGTCCTCTGCCATATACTTATCTCTATCCTTGTAGACTGTGAATGAGTATGGTCTTTTGAACGATAAAGGGTTGGATCTATGTAGCCCTCTCCACAACTCGCCATATTCAAAGTCAATAGTGAGTCCTGCAGTATGCATTCGACCTATGTCTTCCTTCCTCTCCATCTAGATCACCTACTTAGATGATCGAAAAAAAGAATAAAAATCTATACTAAAGACTACTCAAGCTCAGCAGTGATCAGTAAGTACGCTTCCTTACTCTCCGTAGTGCTAGTATTGTTGTAGTAGAGGACTATACTATCCCCGCCTTGATATGTTGAACTCATCTCGTCTACGAATAGAACATCATCACCAACCCAGTACCCAGTATATGGTGATACTTTAGAGTTGCCGTAGTATAATGCTAGTTGGAGTTCTCCATTAGTGCCCGATGGAAACTTGATCTGAGTCTTGAGAATAGTGATCTTCTTACCAGCTGGGACTGTAAAGATAGTCTCAAATCCACTATCACCAGCACTAGCAGTTAAGTGATACGGTATAGTGATCTTCATCAGTTATTACCCTCTAGCTTATTCCATACGTCAATTCTAGAATGGCATAGTCAACATCAGTAGTTGCTCCAGAAGTAGCACTAGCAGTAGTAACATTAACCCTAAGCTCATGGAGATTACCATTAACTAAGGCAGATACATCTATTGAGGTCTCCGCATCAGTATCAGCATTACCACTTAACGAACCCCTAACAGCACCATCAGTAACATCGTAAAGCTCAATAGCAGTAACAGAATCAGAATGACTAGCACTCCAAGTGGCACGTAGAACAGCACTCTTCAAATGCCTAGTATAGATCTTGAAACGTGGTCCTTCGTACTTAACTCCTGTCGAATCAGCAGCAAGACCAGTCTGATCATGAATTCCAATAATCGGAATGACTATCTGGATAGTATTCGATGAGAGTTTAGTGTAGGATATCGAACCATCTATGATATGATCATCGCCGTAAATTGCATCCTTCTCTACGTGATACCTCTTAACTCTTGGTGGGATCTAGATCACCCCTTCTCAAGTACTAGCACCAGGAATATCTCTCTCGAAGCACTGTAGTTATTAGTTATACTATATTTAAAGACACTTCCTTTACCTAATTCTTTATTAATATCTATAACTAGAGATGGAGTCTCCTGAAGAATTCCCAACGGGATCAGTTCCTTGGTGAATGGTATTTCGTCAATCCAGAATGTTACGGTTACGTTGGATAGTGATGCATCGTTCTTCTCGACTGCCACAATCTTCTTTATGATGTAGTCAGTCTCAGGAGTCCAAGTACCCTCACTCGTTGCACCAGCACTTACTGATCCGACATTAATGGTTTTGAAGACTATCTCTGCCAAGCCGATCACCCTGTCCTCTCGTACTTAGCTATAGTCCATATCGAGAATGTCCAAGAATCACTACTTGCTGGGGATTGATCACTACCACTAATGTTCTTAATCCTGAGGCTTAGAGTATGATCACCTTCAACTACAATTGGATATGGCTTCCATACCCAAGGCTCTTCGTTACTCGATGGCTCATCGTAGTTGACTAGAGAGTAGACATCGATACCCTCTCTTATAGTCTCACTCCATATGAACTCTAGTGGACTGTTATCAATATACACTAGTAATGCGAACATCCTAGGAGTGAACGTTCCACCGGACTTCTCAAGCATCAATAGTGAGTCCAGAGTATACTTCTCAATAGTCTTAGGAGTTAATGACACAACTTCATTCTCATCGTCTGCAGCCCATGCTGTATCAGTCCCATGATCATAAGTACCGCTCAAGTATGTGATGTACCTCTTAGACTGCTCTTCATATCTGGATGCATATGCACTCGGAATACTCTCTCCCGGGCCTAGCTGTAGTAATTCGCCTATGAGTCTCATGTAACTTCCACTAGCACCAGAGAATGAGAACTTAGTCTCCGGGGGTATGACTATGTAGTAGTCTCCAAGATCGAAAGGACCTATGATGACTGAGTTAGTCTTCCTCAGTGGTGCTAGGTTCACTATTATTGAGAGACATTCCTTCTTGTCCACTGAAAGAGTAGCCTCACTGCTAGAATCAGTACCTACTTTTTTCACTATTAATGCCTGTCTTGCATCGGTTTCATATTCTGTATCTGTAGCTATATACTTGTCTAAATAATATGATTCCATATTTTGTTCACCTCGTTAAACTTTGGGCTTTAAGCCCTACCTCTCCACTTCATCTTGTTCGCTACTAGTCCTCTCACGTTCTTGACCATCTTGTCAATTCTCTGCTCAAGAGTGGCAGTTGGTAAAGCGTCTAACTCCTTCACGTGTGCTAGAAGTATAGGATGCCATCCGTTTACAAACTTTTCCACTTCTTTTCTTCTCTGAGTTACGCCGGGCACTAGTCTAGGAGCTCCAATAATCGAAGCATAGTTGAACCACTCATCAACACTCACGAATCCTAGTGCCTTAGCTCTACGCTTCTCAGCTATGACTTTACGCATTTCATTAGCGTATCTGTCCTCAGCCTCAATTCCTCTCTTGATTGGGTCATGCTTTGGGGATGAAATACCTACTCTATAGTTCGCTTCACCTACTGACTCTAGGTTGTGTATCTGTCTCTCGATCCAGTC
>Ga0209410_1000595_pt1 | contig 16953 bp, 18 predicted proteins | sample Mar14436cmmetaG_FD_184135 | JGI IMG/M metagenome (GOLD analysis project Ga0209410, IMG submission 184135) | Marine hydrothermal vent microbial communities from Guaymas Basin, Gulf of California to study Microbial Dark Matter (Phase II) - Marker... ... | reverse complement strand
ATTAAGAAGCTCTGGATCTTTATTGGCAGATCGGATATTGCGGTTTCCAGTCCTTTTGCTTGAGGGGGTAATGAGGCCCTTGGGAAGCTTCGTCAGCTACCTGAACCGATTTAAAGATGTTCAGTATGTCCGTACCAAGTGCCTGTCAGGGAAAGTTCACATGGAATAGAGCTCCTCGTTCAGCATCTTCACCCAGTTCTTTTTGAGGACCGCTATCGCCTCCTCCATCTTGTCCACGTCGACGATCAGGACCGCGTTCTCCCCTCTGCTCAGGCAGGTGTAGAGGTAGTTCACGTTGATGTTCGCCTCCTTCAGGGGTTTGAGTACGGCGTTCAGCCCCCCGGGGTGGTTGGGGGCTTCCACGGCCAGCACATCTTTCACCTTTACCGAGTATCCATGGCTCTTGAGGACGTTTATCGCCTTTTGGGGATCGTTGGCCACGAACCTGACGGCGCTCAGATCCGTTGCCTCAGCCACACTGATGGCGATGATGTTTATCCCGTTGGCTCCCAGATATTCGCTGACCTCCGAGAGCTTCCCAGGCACGTTCTCCAGACTGACCGAGATCTGCTTAACCGGCATCTTTTCCCTTCCTGTTGTTATCGAGATAGGAGAAACCCTTCATAAGCGCCCTCTCGTTCATCTCGAGAAAAGCGGGGTTTTTGGTGAGGAAGACCTCCTTGACCGCGGTCTTCACCGTCTCCAAGGAGACGAGGCCCGTCCTCTTCACGAAAGCCCCGAGCATCACCATGTTGGTCGCCCTCTCGTTCCCCAACTCCAGGGCCAGCTCGTTGGCCGGGACCTCGCACACCTCTATGTCGCCCCGAATGGGCCTCATGTCCACCAGGCTGGTATTGATGAAGATCATTCCCCCGGATTGGACCTGATTCTGGAAGCGTATCAGAGAGGGTTTATTCATCACGACCACATATTCCGGCTCCGAGGCGATGGGCGAGGCGATCTCCTCATCGGAGATGGCCACCGTGCAATTGGCCGTCCCCCCTCTCATCTCCGCTCCGTAGGAGGGAAGGTAGGTGACGTTTTTCCCCTCCTGCATCCCTGCCACCGCCAAGAGATATCCCATCATGAGCACCCCCTGTCCCCCAAACCCTGCGAAGATGGTTTTTATCAACATGGGCTTATTCCCCTCTTGACGTCCTTGATTACCCCTAAAGGGAAAAACTGGGTCACCTTTTCCTCGACCCAGCGCCATGCCTCAGGGGGCCTCAACTTCAGGTTGGTGGGGCAAGGGGAGAGGACCTCCACCAGAGTGAAGCCGAGTCCCTCCATTTGGATCTCGAAGGCTCGTCGGATGGCCCTCTTCGTCTCCATGATCCTCTTCGGCCCGGTCACCGCCGTCCTCACCACATAGGCGACCCCCGGGGAAAGGGCCACCATCTCGCTGAGCTTCAGCGGAAAGCCATCCCGGGAGTCACTCCTCCCTCCTGGGGTGGTCGTCGTCTCCTGGCCGAGTATGGTGGTCGGAGCCATCTGCCCACCGGTCATCCCGTAGACCCCGTTATTGACGAAGATGGTGGTGATCTTCTCGCCCCTGTTGGCAGCATGCACGGTCTCGGCAGTTCCTATTGCGGCTATATCGCCGTCACCCTGATAGGTGAAGATGAGCCTGTCGGGCAGGATCCTCTTGAGCCCTGTGGCCACAGCCGCTCCCCTCCCGTGGGGGGCTTCTCCCATATCTACGTCCAGATAGTTGTAAGCGAGCACCGCACATCCGGCCGGAGGGACCCCTATGGTCCGCCCCTGCATCCCCATCTCGTCGATCACCTCAGCGATGAGGCGGTGGATAATGCTGTGCCCGCAGCCAGGACAGTAATGAAAGGCCGCTCGTTTCAGGCTCCTTGGCCTCCCGAATACCCTCTTGAAGTCCATCTCAGCTCAACCTCTTCTGATAATAGCGGCTGGCGATGACCCTGCTCATCTCCATTGGGGTCACCACCACCCCCCCTGGTCTCCCATAAAAGGAGACCTCCCCTCGACCTTCCAGGGCCAACTTTACATCTTCCACCATCTGTCCGGCATTCAGCTCGAAGACCAGGAAGTAGCCGATCCTCTTTGAAAGTTCCCTCAGTTCCTTTGCGGGGAAGGGCCACAGGGTTATGGGGCGGAAGAGTCCTACCTTCAATCCCTGTTCCCTCACCCTCTTTACTGCCCCCTTGGCGATCCTCGCCGCGGTTCCAAAGGATACCACCGCCATCTTGGCGTCTTCGAGCCAAAAGGTCTCGTACCTCACCTCGTGAGAGGCGATGATGTCGTGCTTTCGGGCAAGCTTCCAGTTGTGCTCCTCCTCGGTGGGCGGGTCGAGCAGGAGGGATTTTATTACCCGGGAAGGCCTCCCCTCAGCCCCTCGTAAGGCCCAGTCCTTAGGGGGAAGGTCAGAGAGGGGGGTGAAATCGGGGAACTCCACGGGCTCCATCATCTGACCCAACATCCCATCCCCAAGGATCAGGGTGGGTATTCGATACCTGTCCGCGAGGTCGAAGGCCAAAATCGTCAGGTTCACGATCTCCTGAACGGAGCTCGGGGCAAGGACGATGGTCCTGTAATCGCCATGACCCCCTCCGCGGGTGGCCTGAAAGTAGTCGGACTGGGCAGGGGCGATGTTCCCCAGGCCGGGTCCCCCACGGGTCATGTTCACAATCACCGCGGGAAGTTCCATGCCACAGAGGTAGGAAATTCCTTCCTGCTTCAGGCTTATACCGGGGCTGGAAGAGGAGGTCATCACCCTTGCTCCAGCCATGCTCGCCCCTATCACCATGTTGATGGCCGCCAGTTCGCTTTCGGCCTGCAAGAAGATCCCCCCTATCTCATTTAAGCGCTTGGCCATGTATTCGGTCAACTCGTTCTGGGGGGTTATCGGGTAGCCGAAATAGCACCGACAGCCAGCCCTGACCGCTGCCTCCCCAAGGGCGTGATTCCCGCTCATCAAGACCTTCTTACCCACGATAGACCTCTATGGCCACCTCTGGACAGACTATCCCGCAGAGGGTGCATCCGGTGCACCCCTCAGGATTTCCCTCCCCACCCTTGAACTCCGCCGGAAAATAACCCCTTATGTTCAACTTGTCGGAGAAATCGATTAACTGATGAGGGCACACCTCCACACAGAGCCCACATCCTTTACAGAGGGATTGATCTATGACGATATAGCCCCTCTTCATCCTCGTGAAAGAGGAACTATGCCAAAACGCCGGCCAAAGGTCAAGCAGAGAAGGGCCCTAAAGGGTGCATGGGTAAATACATGGTACCAATGTCCATGCCAGTTACCTTGCTCAGAGGAAAGAGGATCGAATATATTCGCTCTGACAGTGTTGGGCATCAGGCAGGGACTTCCGGAGGAGGTGCTTTGAGATAGCCCATGGGTAGATACGGAGGAAATAGATACTGCGGAGGGGGCAGTGCTTGGCTAACCAAGACCTTAGACCCCTCCTTCTCCACGAAAACCATCAGTGCACTCTGCTAATCGCCGATTTTGAGACCGATGTCTTTATCCCTTATTCTGTCAGATTGACCTTGACCTTTTGTGTTCAATGGCTTTCCGAATAGCATCTTTTACTTCACTAGCTGAGTGCCATGGTTTCTTAATGAAGCAAAAAACCTTACCGCTATCCATAGCTTCTTGTAGAGACTCTGGTTCATAATAAGCTGTGACTATTATACACACAACGTCCGGTTTCTTTTCCTTTACCTTTTGAACCAATGTCAATCCATCCATCTTGGGCATACGCAAATCAGTTAACATTACACTCACGCTATCCTTCTCAATAATCTTCAGTGCTTCATGCGGGTCTGAAGTGAAGATTGCCTTGTAAGGTTCACGCCTCAAGATTCTTCGCATTGCCGACAGAAAGTTGACTTCGTCGTCCACAAACAATATCACTTCGTTTCTGGACATCAGCAAACTCCTTTTTTGAGTGGTCCTGGCAAGCCTAAGACATTTGCTGCTTTTTATAGTGTACGTTGTTAGTCCACGATCTATTTCCCGCCCCTCTTGTTGTCTTATTTTCGGCAAGGTTCAAGAGATCTTTAACCGGTAAGATTTTGCTTAGCTGAGGATGACCGCCCATAAAGGATCCTCTTTGGACCGAAATGATTAAAACTTAAGTAGCGCTGGGAGATAAATATCGAAAACTGTACCTTTTCCTGGCTCACTGCTCACTTCTATCCAGCCTCTGTGCTCTTTGACTATGCTATAAACTATTGAAAGCCCTAGACCAGTCCCGTTACGTTTGGTGCTGAAGAAGGGCTCGAATATCCTATCGAGAAGCTGTGGCTCGATGCCTATGCCTGTGTCACGAACCGAAAGATGAACGAAATCCCCCGCACCGGCTCCTTGACACCGCTCACCTTGCTCACCTCTTGTCTGTTGTAGACGCAGATTCTTAGCTGTTATGGAGATTTCACCCCCATCAGGCATCGCATCACGAGCGTTCAGTAGCAAGTTTACTAGCATTTGTTCAATAGATGCCCAATCGCCTTCAACGAGTGAGAGGTTTCTATCAATATTGGTATTTAGAGATATATCTTTGCCTAACAAACTTTTCATCAATTCGGCTACCTCGTCTATTACTCGCCTAAGATCAAGCGGGCGTCTTTTCATAGATGACTGAGATCCTTGGCGTCCGAACAGAAGCAGCTTTCGGCTTAACTCTGCAGCTGAGATACAAGTTTTGAAAGCAGTTTCCAAGTACTTCCGCACGGCAGCACCTTCATCAAGTTTAAGCATAGCTACCTCTATGTTGTTCATAATAGTGGTCATAAAATTGGCATAATCGTGAGCAACTGCAGCAGCCATCTGCCCCAATAATTCCATGTTTTGATTCTTACGCAACTGTTCTTCTAATATTATGCGCTTGGAGATATTCAGCACTACGCCGGCAATAGCACTTTTGTCCCCCAGTGATATTCTCCTGCCAAAAACCTCGCAATAAGTAACTGATCCGTCTTTTCGTAGACCGCGAAACGTGTAATGCACAGACTCAGACACACCCGCCAAACAACGTTGGAGTTGAGTAGCTACCATAGACCGGTCATCAGGGTGTATGCTTTCCAAGAGATCGGTCTTCTTGAGCAACTCTGCTGGTTGGTAGCCGAACATGCGTGCCAAGGCTTCGTTCACATGCAACATACCGTCCTCGCTGAGGATGTAGGATCCTACCAATGGCTGCTCGACGATGGCCCTATGTTGAGTTTGGATTTCGTAGAGCAACCTCTGTATCCGCTGGCGTTCCTCGATTTCCTTACGCCTCAGCAAGGCCTTCTCTAATTGGCGGGCAAAGATAGTATAAAGCCGCCACTCTCTTTCCTCTAAGGGGCTGCCTTTCTCGATGAAAAGGAGACCAAGTTCCCCTTTTTTACCCAGGGGAAAGCGGAATTGATTCGGCCCATGCTCGTCCATGTGTTTGCGCAACTCCTCGGCGGTTCTGAACCCCCATGACGTTATGAGCTGCCTATTTCCTTCCGGGCCAGTGAATACAGCGTAATAGGGCAAGCCGAAAAACCTGACCGCACGTCTGAACGCTTCCTTTATAAGGTCATTCAGTCCAACCTTCGGATCATCGAAATTTATGGAAGAAATTTCGTAAAGAACGGAGAGTTCAGCTGACTCCAGATTGGTTACGTCAGGCCACCAGACTTCATCGGCGGCGTTTGCCTCACTGCCCGCAGCTACCACAGCTACAGTTTTGTTATGAAAAAAAGGAACCTCCTCAAAACTTCCTATTTCCCCAAAGGTAAGAACTCCTAAGGTGGGAACTTCTGTTCGGGCAGTCGACTTAATAGCGCGCAATTCTTCTTTAAAGGTTTCAGCCATAAGGAGATAGCGAGAAATGCAATCAAAGGTAAGCAGAAACTGAGGTCTGATTCCTTGAAGGGCTTTCGCTGCGACACGCCCTGCCGTCTCGACCAATTCTGGAAGGTCAGCAGTCATAACATACCCCACGGCACCCTTCGGTACTTCAGCGACAAAATCGATGCTTTTATCCGGATTCACAGCTATTGGGTCTCGGATTAAATAATTGGCCTGTACATCAGGGAACCCAAGCGGATGTCGCATTCCGTATTCCGCAAATTGCCCTTTGGGAATGCCCCTAAGACGGTTTGAGTAAGCTTCAAAGGCAGGCTTGCCGTCGATCTCAAAAACCCTTTTCCCTACTGCTTCGGTTACTATAAGGGGTTCCCCTTGAGGCCTCCATCCATGTCCTATAGCTGTTCTAACAGCCATGCCGTCAATCAGGGCTGCTGCTAAGGCCCTGTCCTTGATGCCTGCTTCAGTGAATTGAGAAGTGTGAAAAAATCTGAGATTGTCCCCTGCACCTCCTCCGACATATTTGAAATCGGCTCCCATTGTACTGTATAAGCCCCGGAGGGCTTCCGAAACGCCACCGACAAAGGCATCAGGAAATAAAAAGACGGTACCTTTTCTAATACCGCTAGCGAGAAGGTCTTCGCCCACTCGACACCCCACCCCAAAGGGGTCCTCATGTAATCCACCTCGTAGAGAAGTAGCCACTTGGAGCTCTTGGCCGCTAATAGTGAGGACCCCTACTCCGTGACGCATTACTGAATCCCCTACGATCAACCCGCCGGCACAGAAGCCAACAAGCTTTGAATCTTTCACTATCTTTTTGACACCCTGACATACCGCCTCTTGATCATATGAGTCAGTAGTGAAGACAAAGGTCAGCATCGGGGAGCCTGAAGTCTTGACAGCTTCGGACGCTGCTGCCATGCCAGCCCCGTAAGAGTTCCCTTGGCTACTGTAGCCTATTCCAACGCGCAGATTGCTTGACATGATTGTCTAACCCGATTTTTAATGGGAAAAGAAGGGGGGTCCTCTATGTGAGTAAAAGTCCCTCACGGAATTTAGGCTTACCATTGCAAAATAGCAACATTCACAGAACATGTCAAACGTCAAGGTCAAAGCGAAAGCTGATAGGCTATATCTCCTTTTCCCAAGATCGAGATTCCTGCAAGCTCTTCCACGCTTTTTAACATCCTTGGCATTGGCTTCGTCACTGTCTCCGTCAGCCCCACCACTTCGTCGACCAGGATGCCTTCTTCACGTTCCTTTAGAAGGACCACTTTTTTAGCGTCGGCTACATCGCCATTCCCGAGTCCAAAGATCGAGCTCAGAGGAACAACGGGGATGGCTTCGTCTCTATGCACCATAAAGGGCCTGTCAGCCACCCATTGGAACTCTGGACGATTGACGACCTCCCTCAACTGCTCAATAGGGATAGAGAAGAACAGCTCCCCACTTCTAACGATTAGGACCTTACGAACTGCCAAAGTCAAAGGCAGAATCAGCTTTACTAATGTTCCCTCCCCACGACGGGAGGAGATCTTCACTTTACCACCCATTGCCTCGACCGAGGAACTCACAACATCCATCCCAACCCCCCTCCCTGACAGTTCCGTTGCTTCGTCTTTGGTCGAGAAACCCGGCAACATGATGAGAGAGATGACCTCTTCATCACTTAGCCTCATAACTTCTTCTTCTGATCGCAGTCCCCGTTCTACAGCCTTGAGCCTTATCAAATCCGGATCGATTCCTCTCCCGTCGTCCTCGATTTCAATGGCAACGCCCTCTGTTGAGTAGTAGGCTCGCAACACCAATCTGCCCGCTTCTGGTTTGCCTTGCGCTATTCTTTCCTCAGGGGGTTCTATTCCGTGATCGAGACTGTTCCTTACAAGGTGGATAAGGGGATCTCCCAGACGGTCAAGCATTAGCTTATCTATCTTTGTATCCTCACCAACAATCTCAAATTGAACCTTTTTCCCCAAGGCTTTTGATATATCCCTGACCACTTTTGGGAAACGCTGAAAAAGCATGTGCAGCGGGACCATGCGCATCTCCATGGTTGTACGCTGCATTTCAGCGACCAACCTGGAATATCTTTGAATCTGTTCCCGAAACTGCTTCTGTTTTTCCCATGTTTCATTTCCATGTTGCACAAACCACTTCAGCCATTCGCGAAAGGCCGTTAGTTCCCCAACAAGATTCATCAGTCTATCCATTTGCTCTTGAGTGACTCGTATAGACGACTCTATCTGTACTCTGTCCGTCTTCGCGATTTTCTTTTGCTTCTGCTCTTCGGATGCCTTTGCCTTTTCAAGTTCCCTAGAAATTTGACTTATTATGTCTTTCAAATCAAAAGGAACTTTTACGGCTTGCAGGAGCTCCACTATTCTTTTCTGCCCCAAATTTTCAGCGGAGTTGCGGAGAGTAGCAATGGCTCTCTTAAAGAAGTCTTCTTCCTCCGGCGATAAATCTTGCTTATTTGCCAGCTCTTCTAAGAAGGGTCCATATTGAAGGAATATCTCTCTGAATGCCTTCAGCTCTTCATCGCTTACTTTGCGAGTTTTTCTATTTAACGATTCTTCCTCTGAGGGAGGAGCAGAAAGCCGTGCAATCAACTCATCAAACGTATCCTCTACAGCTTTGCGCTCTTTAAAGCATCGGAAGCATTCCCTCAAGGCATCAAGAGCCTCAAATAAGGCATCAACTTCATTCTCCGAAAGTTGACTTTTGCCATCTCTTGCCTTTGCAAGCGTTGTCTCTGAGCAATGAGCAATTCTTTTCAAAACCTCCAAGGCTCTATTGGGGCCAAAAGATAGAAGGAGACCTGTGTTGCCTTTGACAGTGTGAAACTGCCGAAACAGCTCATTGAGTAACTCAGGCTCACTAGGCTGTTGCTCCAAACGGACCAGATTGTTCTCTATTGCGTTGAGATGCTCTGCGGTTTCGGCTAGGTAGTCGTTAAGGACTTGCTCGGGTACTTCTTCTACTTCGGCTTTTTGTTCCAAGTGCTCCTGCGAAGAATTTCTGGCGGAAATGGCTTCAATATGGACACCATCGTCCAGGATAAATTCAAGTAATTTTTTAATGGTATCTTCTGCCTCTTTGGTGACCAATAGCGCCTCTGCCACATAACAACAGTCGTCGGCAACTTCGTCACCATCAGGAAGTTTCTTTTGTTGTTCGTCAAGTATGAGTTCGCCCAGAGATTTGAGATCTTCGATATACCAGTCTATCCTTATGCCACGACTGAAGACCTCTGGACCCAAGTTGAACCGGATGAGATAGAGATTTTCACCCTCTTTAAGGGGCCTCTGTAGTTCCTTCTGCCAATTCATCTCACAAATCTCCTCACCACACTTGATAGGTCTTGAGCCTTAAAGGGCTTCACGATCCAGCCTGTAGCACCAAGTTTTTTAGCAATTTCCTTCTTTCCCGGATCAGATTCAGTAGTTAAAACAAGGAAAGGAGTCCTCCTATTAAAGGACCGGAAAGCTTTGAGGAAGTCGAGACCGTCCATCACTGGCATGTTAATATCGGAAATGATGAGCGCAAAATCTTCCCGCTTCACTACGTCCAGAGCTTCTTTGCCATTGGATGCTCCAACCACTGCAATTCCCATAGCTTGAAGCGTTGTTTTAACCAGAGACCTTACCGTGGGAGCATCGTCTACAATTAAAACTTTCATGTCCGTACCTCCCCATCAAAAAAGCTCTATGCTCGATTGCATTTGCTCTTCAGCCAAGACCCCTGTGAGAGAGACGCTATTGAAGCCCTTCAGGAACTCCTCCTCCGTGTGCACGTCCCGTATGCGCTCTTGAAACTGCTGTTTTTGCCTCTCAAGTTCTTGAAGGAGCAGCCTGGATCTCCACCTGAAACCTCTCTTGGCCTCTTCTATGTGTTTCATGCACCGCCGGGTAAGCTGCGAAAACGTATTTCTAAGGCTAAGCAGCTCCTCTCGGGTCTTATTGAGCAATTCTGATATGCCTTTGATGTGCGCGTCCAATCTATCGGAAAGTTCGTTAAGCTCCACATCGAGTTCCTGTACAATCTCCTTGACTGACCTACTCAAAGATTGCCAATGTGTCACGGATGCAACAATTCCTTGATCAACAGTTCTTAAATCGTTATCAACTTTTTCAATAAGCTCTAGAGTTCCATATTCTTCAGCTGCTCGGCGACCATTATTAATGGCAAACTGGGTCCACAAAGCATGAAGCATCAGCACTTCTCTTGCGAAGGAGTAATCGACATACTTGCCATCATGAGGTATGTTTTGTTTCAGCGTCCCGATACGTATTCGTAAGTCCTCTACTTTCGATTTCATTGCTTCTGCCAGCTCCTTCACCTTGAATACTCTGGTAAAGGCAGTATGACAAGAGGTACGCATGTTGTAATTAACTTCTTTCAGCGCTTCTCGTAGCTCATTCAGCTTTTGTTCAGCTAGATTTCTTATACGGTCCACTTGGGCCGGTAGTTCTTCAAGTAAAGCAGCTCTCCTGCCTAATTGATAGAGAGGATCATCCTCTCCAATCTGAAACAGTTCATACCAAAAGGCTTTTACTGTCTCAATTTCCTGCCGAAGGATGTCGTGAAATTGAGAATATAGAATTAGTTCTTCGACAGGAGGGAGGCCCAAATTTCCAATGTAATCAATTGTTCCCTTTAATTCGTCGAAGGTAGTAACGGCAATTTCTCTTGATAACGCACCCATCAACAGTTCAAGTTCTTTGTAACTTTGCTGCAAAGTTTTATAGGCGTCAGACATTTTGCGTCTCATCGCCAGTAAGAAATCAGCCATCTCTTCTCCCAATCTTTTGAAGACCCGTCCTTGTACACCCTCCACCTTTTGAGCCTTGATGCTCAGATTCAATGATGCAAGAATTAGTTCCTGAGTTACTTCTTGGAACTTTTGTACGTGATTGCCTATCTCAGCCTTAACATCTTTTAAATCGACAGATTTAAGCATTCGCTGAGCTGCGCTTAGCTTGAGCTCTATTCCTTGTTTGAGAAGGTTTTCAATCTGTACGACTATGGTCTTCAACCCCTCTTGGAGATCTACCAGGTCCGTTGCAAAGGTCGAGAATGTTTGAACAATGTATTCGACTCCTTCAATGACCGGAAGGAAAGCCCTATCGAGTTCTTGAAAAAAAAGGTCTATTTTTCCGCTCCTGCTCTCCGGAACCATAGTTCAACCGTTGTACCTTTATTGGCACCAGCACTACGGACGGCGATTTTTCCTTGCATCAGTTCTATGAGCTTCTTGGAAAGAGCAAGTCCCAAACCCGTCCCTCCGGGACTATAACTCACGAAAGGCTCGAAGAGGTGAGGTAGTTTCTCAGGTTCTATTCCAATGCCTGTGTCGCGCACCGTAATGGAAATACCCTGTTCTTCTTCAGAAAAGGATACTGTAACTCTTTTCTCCCCCCTTTCTTTCATAGACGTGAATTTTATTGCGTTGTCTATGATATTTCTCATCACGCGACAGAACGCTTTTTTTTCGCCTAGTATCGTGAGATTCTCCCCCACCGACGGAACCTCAAGTTCTACCTCTTTTCGAAAAGCATAACCTTTCAGATCCTCAACTATTTCATGGAGCATAGAGTTGATCTTGAGAGGCTCCTCTTTCAACTCCTTAGCTCCCTCCTCAATGCGCACGTAATCGAGTAGATCGTTCACCAATGCAGACAATCTAAGGGCAGCCGAATAAGCCTTCTGAGCCAACTCTTCTCGATGAGCTAATTTTATCTCCTCATCCACGAACAAAGCCAAATAACCTAATATGGAATTGGCAGCAGATCTTATTTCATGCGTTGCAGTAGCAAAGAACTCTTTGCGTTTTTCGAGCTCGCCTCTGAGTCTTTGTATTTCCTTATATTCGTGGCTCACATCTGTCCCAAGGCAAACAGTATAACTACCGACGTTGAAGCTCTTCCATTTAACAAAAGGATTTTGGTCCTGCAGAAGATCCTCCTTGATCTGTTGGCCCAGCAACTTCTTGCCCAGGGTAGTTTCAGCTTTGCCGTTTGCAAATCTCACGACGCCCTCTTCTAATATCAGGCAGGCGATGTCCATCATTTGAACGACCTTGTGGAAGACTTCAGCTTCCATTGAGGTACCTCCTTATCTTCCTGAGAAGTTCATCAGGCAAGAAAGGTTTAAGCAACGCATTATTACAGCCGTCCTTTATGAGTTCCGCTTTCGAAATGTACTCCGCCGTGAGGGCAATAACCCTTGCATCCACCCCTTCCATTTCTCTCAACTTTTCAAGGAATTCCTTGCCTGAGATACCCGGCAAGCGGTAATCGAGAAGTATCAGATGGGGCCTGAACCCCTCCCGTAGTAACTTCAGGGCCTCGGTGGCGTCTTTGGCCCACTTGATTTCTGCATCGGTCATTTTGCTTAAAGCAAGCTGCACAATCTCTGCGTGTTCAGGATTGTCCTCCACCAACAAGATGATTTTTTTCATAACACAGCCTCCAGCATCTTTTTTAGAATATCGAAATTCATGGGCTTCACTATGAATAGAGTTGCCCCTGCAAGGAGGGCTTTTTTTCGATCCTGCTCTGAGTTCAAAGTTGTAACAAGAATTATGGGTACTTTTTCATAATTGTCAAGTTCTCTGACTTTTTTGGTGAATCTATAACCATCCATAACCGGCATGTTGACGTCACATAGGATCAAATCGTAAGAATTTTGCAGACATTTCTCATAAGCCTGGGCTCCGTTTTCCGCTGTCTCGACCTCGAGAGAAAGTGTTTTTAGAAGACTTACATGGTAGTTCCTCACCACCAAGGAGTCGTCCACCACCAACGCCCGCTTCATTCTTCATCCTCCTCTTCCTTTTGGTAGGCAATGGCCTCCTTGACCTTAACCGCCTTGAACGCAGAACTTATCCGCGACATGGACTCGGCGTGCCCCAAAAACAAGTAGCCGTCCTCGGCTAGGACGTCGTAAAGATGAGCGGCGGCCACGCGTTGCTCCCTCGCATCGAAATAAATTAAAAGGTTCTTGCAGAATACAAATTCAAATTCCCCGAGAGACCTCATGAAGTGCCGGTCAAGGATGTTGCCCTCCATGAAGTGAACTGCCCTGCGCAACAGAGGCTTCACCTCCCAGCCTCGGCCATTCCGCGAAAAATACTTGAGGAGATATGCATCTGGTAATTTGGAGACGCTTCTGTCGTCATAGATTCCTTCCTCAGCCTTCCTCAAGGCGGCGTAGTCTATATCAACTCCCACGATCTTAAGCCGCTTAAGATCACCCAGAACCTCATTGACGATGAGGGCTATAGTATAGGGCTCCTCGCCTGTCGAGCAGGGTATACTGAGAACCCGTATCTTTTGTTTTTTGGCGTCTATTTCGGGCAAAAGCTCTTCTGCGAAGGCCTCAAGTTGGTAGAACTCCCTGTAGAAGTAGGTCTCGTTAACCGTGCACTTCGAGACCAATTCTCTCACCCTTTCCTGCGAGAGACGCAGCGCCAAAAGGTAGTCCTTGACCGACGTCAATCCCAGTTCTCTCATGTGTTGGGATACCCGGTTTTCGAGAAAATACTTCTTTTTGTCCTCAAAGGTTATGCCGCTGTATTTTTTTATGATTTTCCTGATCTCGTTGAAGGTCTCCTGTGTAAGCATCAAAGGTCCTCCTTCAGCAGCTGCTCCTCCAGCTCGATGCCCTTTTCTTGAAGAAAGCCTTTGGCCTCCGAGGGAATTTCGCCCTTAGCAAGAATTATGTCCTTGAGGATATCCTCTACGGCCCCGATTTCGAGAGCATTTCGTAAGGCATCCAGGAGATGGTCCACACCGTTAAGGACGACTATCGCCTTATACAGCCAATGTTTGATGAAGGGATCGGCTACATGTCTCACCTTGTCGCTTAAATCGGGTAAGAGCTCTACCTCCTTACGGGAGCGTATCACTTGACAAATCGTGCTTATTCCATAGGGATCATCCGTATCTTGAAGAAGATCCTTTAGGGTTTGTGTGACCTTAGGGTCTTTGGGCAAATTAGAAAGATATTCCGTGGCCGTGTACCTTACGTTGGGATTCGGATCCTTCGTCATGGCCAAGATGATCTCCATTGCCTTCCCTCCGCCAACAGCTGCGAGTACATCCAGTGCATATTTCCTTTCGTTGTAATCAGCCGATTCGAGCAGGGCCGACAGATGAGCGATGGAGTCCTCGCCGAAATGGGCAAGGATATCCAGGCATAGCGCTTTCGCCAACGGATCTTCTGCCTTCAGCGCCTCGACGGCGCCTTTAATGACGGATTGGCCCCCTATGCGTTTCAGGCTTTCTGCGCATACCTCTTTGACCCCCCTGTTTTTGTCCTCTACCATGGCTCGGAAGAGGGCAGAAATGGTTTCTTCATCCTTGTATTCGGCCAGGTCCTCGGCAGCAAACTTCCGCTGCTTGGGGCTTCCTTCAAATAGCTCCCTGACGAGTTCTCTCTTTGACATCTTTTCAACCTCCCCTTTTTAACCTCCGCTTTATTTTCAAAAGGGCTTTACGGATTCTCTCTGGAATTTCGTAGCAAGGGGCGATCACCTCCGCCGCGCCTAGCTCCTTTGCCGCCAGGGGCATGCCGTAAACCACTGCTGTTTCCTCGGACTCCGCTATAGTGATCCCCCCTGCTTCTTTTATCTCGAGGAGCCCACGAGCTCCATCCGAACCGATGCCAGTAAGCAGGATCCCTATGGTTCGATCGCCAAACACCTCCTTCACCGAGGAGAAGAGCACGTCGACCGACGGCTTGAAGAGGGCGTTAAAGGGTTTCTTGGAAAGCCTGATGCGAAGGTCATCAGTGACCGTCATATGCCAGCCGCCCGGAGCTAGGTATCCCCTTCCTCCACGCAGGGGTTGGCCGTTTTGCGCCTGGCAAAAGGGAATGGGGGTGTACCTGTCGAGCCTCTCCGCCAGGGAGGGGGTGAACTGGGGAGGCATGTGCTGAGCGACCAAATAGACGGTCTCGGGGTCCGGAGGGACCTGTTCGAAGATGTCAAGCAAGGTCCTTGGCCCTCCGGTTGAAACCCCTACGGCCACAGCGAGGGTGGGTCGATTGGGCTCTTCGGCCTTGTGAGCGAAATCCCTGCGTGGTCGAGGTCGGATGATCCTTTTAGGATCTATCCCGGCAGCTACTTTAACCTTAGCAATTATTTCTTGAGAGATTTTTTTAATATCTAGAGAGATTGTGCCTGAAGGCTTTGGGATGTAGTCCACCGCCCCAAGGTCCAAAACCTGCATAGTGATCGGGGCTTCCTCCTGCGTTAACGAAGAAACAACCACCACAGGCCTTGGTTGGTTCTCCATAATTCTTTTTAAAACTTCAACCCCGTCCATTACCGGCATGTTGAGGTCAAGGGTTATTACATCGGGAGCAAATTGCTCGATCTTCTCCAGAGCATCTAGGCCATCCCTAGCTCGTGCGACAACAGTAATTTGAGGGTCAGACTCCAGAATCTCAGATAGGACCTTTCGCATAAAAGCGGAATCGTCAGCTACTAGGACCCTGACCTTCTTCATCTGCCTCAATTCTTCCTTAGTCTGCTGTCAACTCCCGAAGTTTTTCCTTATCTATCTCGCTTAGCAAGGCTTCCGTGTTTAGCACAAGTATGAGGTCGTCATCCCTCCTAATCGCTCCTGAAAAAACTTGAGCAGCTTCCTTTGCCACCTCACTCAGAGGAGATACATCCGCTTCACCTACTCTGAGGATGCCCTTTATTTCCTTCACAAGAAGGCCGGCTTCTGCTCCGTCCAAGTATGTAACGATCACCCTCTTGCACTCGTTTCGCTCGACCTCAGAACCCAATAGCTCGGCCAAGGAAATGATCGGCAGAACTTGCCCTCTGAGATTCATCACGCCTTCTACGAACTTGGGAGCTCTGGGTACAGGTACTATCTTGTCCACATTTACCGCTTCTTTCACGACTTCTATCGGAATGGCCATGGCGTCAGAGGCGAGAGAAAACCATACAAACATCTTCCTTTGCCCCTGAGTTTTCATCTCCTCTTCCTCCATGCTTTCCTCATTTGAAACCATGCCTTCCAGTTCAATGAAAGGTTCTGGATCGAGGAAGTGTACCAGACGCTTCCCGCCATCCAGTTTTATAATTCCCTTCAGGATTTTCTTCTGCTGCACATTTAGTGAACTGGGGGGCGGTACCACTTCTTCCCTCTTGACTTTTCTGATTTCTCTAGCCAAATCGGCTTCAAGCCCCACTTCGACGCCGGCCTTTTCAATGATGATGACTCGTCCTCGAGCCGATTCCGCCTCAGAGCCGAGGAAGCGCTTGATTGATATCAGAGGAATTACCTTTCCCCTTATTGAAAAGAGACCTAGAACATGGCAAGGGGCAGAGGGGGCGGGGACCACTCTCGCCGGGTATTCTACTATTTCCTTGACATCCGAAACCCCTATTCCGTAGACGTCCCCGCCCGCATCGAAGATCAACACGCTCTCGCCGCGGTCGACATCTTGTTGGACCTCGGAGGACGCCTTCTGTTTAGAGCTGTCGCTGATTGCTTTCTTCTCTTTTTTACTTCCGCCTGCATTGACTAGCTTTTTCATCTGCAGGAATGTTATCAATTCGCCATTGTCTGTATATACTGCTGAGACATACTTCTTCTTGATGCCCTTGCTAAGGACTGAAGAGGGTCGTTTGAGATCTTCATCGCTTACTTCGATAACCTTGTTTACCTCTGCCACTAAAAAACCGACGAGTTCACCATTGATCTGGCCGATCAAAACCTTTTCACCGTCCTCATCTCTGTTCCATAGAATCTTTGACAGACTGATTATCGGCAAACAATCTCCTCTCAAAGTCGCTATGCCTTTCACGTATTCAGGGGCCTTGGGTACTGGGAAGATCCGCGGACACTTTACCACTTCTTTTACATCATGTATAAAGAATCCGAACACCTCGCCGCCACTGTTGACCGTTATTGCCTTCTTCATTTCGTCCCCCTACATGGCCTGAAGTTCGTCAGCGAGGGCAGCTATTTCGTCTATGGTTGCCGAGATCTGCTCCATAGCCGCTAGCTGTTGCTGGGCGGCCTTGCTGCCCTCTTCTACTGATTTGGACATTTGTTCTGCGGCTGCGGCTATCTGTTGCACCCCCTTGGCCACCTCAGCGACTA
>Ga0209410_1000593_pt1 | contig 16962 bp, 14 predicted proteins | sample Mar14436cmmetaG_FD_184135 | JGI IMG/M metagenome (GOLD analysis project Ga0209410, IMG submission 184135) | Marine hydrothermal vent microbial communities from Guaymas Basin, Gulf of California to study Microbial Dark Matter (Phase II) - Marker... ... | reverse complement strand
GACCTATATAGACGGCACGGATATCTTCCCCGCCGATATGGAAAGTAAAAAAGTGACGTGACCGGTCACAGAGTGCTTCTTCTTCCAACATGCTCCCGCCCCTTGTTTTCTTGAGGCCTTCGCATCATGGGAGGCCCTCCCCCGTTCTCCTTCGCTGCGCCCGGAGCCGGGGGTTTCCCATGCTGCAAAGACCAAGAAAACTACAGGGCTGACGCAAATCGTTTCCGGAAGAAGCACTCTGTGACCGGTCATAAAGTGCCTCCAAGGTCCTTGGCGGGGAGCTGCCTGTATTGTCTTTTTTTCTGTTAAGCACTTTACATTCAAGGTCATCGGACCTAAACTCTTTAATTAATATTTGCAATTAAACAGGTAATCGTCTATATTTCAGGTTTGTCTTGTGGCCAGAATTGGCCAAACAGGAAAATTGCTCATGGTCTGCATCAGCCATGTCCAGGTCCAGTTTGACATATAATGTAAATATCCGGTGAACCCGTGGTCCGCTGTGGAAGTTGCCATCCGTGCCCTGCCGCGGGAGCGGTTTGCCTTTTGCGGGGTTTCGATCGCGGGCCGGATTGCACTGCCTCTCCGGTCTGCGATGAGTGAGCTTTGAAACCCGGAAAAAGGTAACCGCTTCAAGGCAGGATATAACGGGTTTACCGAATATTTACAATATAATGAACAATAATTAACAAAGTTTGTTCTGGATGAAACCATGGCCGAAAAAGTGCCTACTAAAAAGAATGAGTCATCCAATGATTATCTGTATCGTCTGATTGAGGCAGGCCAAAAAGGTACACTTACTTATCAGGTGCTCAATGAGCTGATACCTGATGAGGAAAAGGATCTTGAAAGGCTTGAAGAGATATTTGATCTGCTGTGCCTTAATAATATTGAAGTCATTGATGGCCCCGAATTAGTGACCGTTTCCAAAGAGAAGTTGTTAAAAGAACTCGCAGAAAATAAATGTCCGGCCGAAAAAGGAACGGACGATGCCCCTGAGGAGAAGACTGAATCCAAGAATGCGGCAGTGGTTCTTGATGCCGGAGGTCATACCGATTCAGAGGAGATTACTACTACCTATCTGCGAGAAATGGGTAGATATGAACTCCTTACGCCAGAAAATGAGCGGGATCTCAGCCGCACAATCAGAGAAGGCTTTAACGGGATTATCAGGGCCATCATGGAACACCCCTCGGATCTGCCTGCAATGGAAGGCTTGAGAGAGCAGATTCGTATATGGAGACGTCGTGATCCCACCCTTAAGCCCAAAAAACAGCAATTAAATTATTTGATAAGTGCAGTTGCCAGTATCTTGGAAATTTACCCCGAGGATGACAGCCTTAAACCTCTCGGGGTAGCTGTCGATAGACACCGGGCAAAAATAGAGGTGGCCAAGGATGAAATGATCAATGCCAACCTCCGTCTGGTGGTCAGCATTGCCAAACGATATATGCATCAAGGGCTGTCACTGCCCGACCTGATCCAGGAAGGCAACCTCGGTCTGATGAGAGCTGTTTTCCGGTTTGATTACACAAAGGGCAACAAGTTTTCTACCTATGCCAGCTGGTGGATACGTCAGGCTATTACCAGGGCCATCCTGGACAAGACACGCACAATACGCCTTCCAGTGCATTTCCTGGAACTCCGTAGCCAGTTCTTTAAGGCATTTTACGCCCTGCTAAAGGAGCTTGGCCGGGAGCCTACGCCTGCCGAGATCTCACTGCGAACGGGACTGCCCCTGGAAAAAATCTTGTCTATTCTGGAGGCCTCAAAGGAACCGGTCTCTTTGGAGACGCCGGTCGGAAATGAAGACAGCACCTTAGGCGACTTTATTGAAAACATGGATATTGTCTCCCCCTACGAAACAGTACGTGAAAGAGAGCTTACAGAGCGCATAAAAGGCATTCTGGCCACTCTCAGCCCAAGGGAAGAGAAGATCATTCGTCTCCGCTTTGGTATAGGCGAAGACAGTGAATATACCTTGGAGGAGATAGGAAAGCGCTTCAACGTGTCACGAGAGCGTATCCGCCAGATAGAAAAGAAGGCCCTGAACAGGTTAAGGCACTCGAGCCGCCGCGAACGCCTGAAGTTTTTCCTTGCTTAGGAAATCGTCCACACCGACTTATTCCTGTCCACCGAGTTGATTACCAGGCCGGTCAAGATCTTCGGTGTAAAGTAGGTTGATTTGTGAGGCATGATAAGTCCTGCATCGGCAACATCCAGGACATGATCAACCGGTGTTGGCCGCAGGATAAAAAGCACATCGCTTTCACCTAAGGCCTCAACGGCACCTGGAGCATCTATTGTGAACTTCATGGTCTTTCCCGCCTCCAGGCCCTGGGGATTGATTTTAAAGACTTTCTTAATAACGGCCTCTTCCACCAGGATCACATCAAGTTCTGACAGGGCTGGGTGTAAGCGCGGCAATAATCTGCTTTGATCCGCTGCTTTTTGCCACCAGACCTGTGCCGCTTTCCCCTTTCCAAAAACCACTCCGACCCCTCGTCTCTGCGGTTTATTATCAAGGCATTGAATCAGGTTGTTGCATAGTTGCTCCGGCTCCATATTCTGGGCATGAGAGATTGTTTCAACTTCGAACACTTGAGATGCCGTGATTTCTGCGAGCTTCACATCCAGGTCCTCCGGCAGGGTAACAACCCTGTGAACCGGAAGGATTACAAGGCCTGGATCTTCCGCATCTACGAGATAAACCATGAGGTAGTTATAAGGCCTTGACGGGTCTTTTCCATAAAGCTTTTGCATCTTGTTTCGGTATCTTATAGCAGTGGTGTAGCGGTGGTGACCGTCGGCAATATACAGAACAGTTTCCAGCAGACACTCATGAAGAGATTTCAGCCTGTCCACATCAGTTATTTTCCATAATCTATGGGTATTACCTGCCTCGTCCTTTACGGTATAGAGCTCTTTCCTTTCTGATCCGCCCAAGATACGAGCGACATCAGGGTTGTGGCGATAAAGAATGAAAACCTGGCTGAACTGGGCCTCTGTGGCCTGTAACAGGCAAAATCGATCTTCCGTCACCCTGTCGAAGGTCTGCTCATGAGGGCGTACGATTCGACTCTCCCATTCTTCTATGCGTATCAACGCCACAAATCCCTTTCTGCAATAATCACCACCCCGGAACGAAAAGCCGATGTCATAGGGATAGATGGCAGGCTCATCTTTTTGCTCCAGGATTTTTCCTGACAGCCAACTCTCAAATCTCCTCTTTGCACAGGTATATTTATCCACCTTATGCATTCCGTTAAAATCAGGTTTGGATAATTCAAGGGAAAAGATGTTGTATTGATTTCTGGATACAAGCTCATCTCGTCTCTCATCATCAACTACATCATAAGGCGGGGCTACCAGTTGGGCCATATCCCCGGCACGACCGGTATTATATCTTATTCCGCGAAATGGTAATACAATTGCCATCTTAACTCTGTACGCAGTTTTCAGGTTCCAGGATGATTGTCTTTGGACGAAAAGTGAATGCGATCTACCTCAATGCCAACTTGAGACCCAATACACCACACCTTAATGTTGCCCCCGCCAAGGCTATCAGAGAACCGATTCTCGCCGGTGTACGATCATACTTCCAGTAGAGAAGAACCGCGCTCCTGTGAAAGTGGTAAAGGGCAAGCCACCTGGCATTTTTGCTGGCCTGGCCTACGTGGTGGATCACTGGTCCTGCTCCTGGATGATAGACTATCTTCCATCCTGCAGATCGAAACCGGGTACACCAGTCACAGTCTTCCCAATACAAAAAAAACTTCTGGTCCATGGGACCGACGTCTTTCACTGCCGAACGCCTCACGATCATGCAGGCCCCGGAGACCCAATCCACATCAGTAGCCTCGCATATAGATCGGGATGTCAAAATATTTGTTTTGGTAAAGGGGTTATCCGGAAATAGACGTGAAATGAGTGCGGTCCTTCCGAAAAAAGCGGTAGCCAGTGTGGGAAAGGTCCTGGCAGAGCCTTGGATGGAGCCATCAGTATTCAATATCCTCGGGCCTACAATACCCACGCGGGAATTCCTTTCCAGCCATTCCTCAAGAGGACCCCATAAAGGTCCTGATACTTCTGCATCCGGGTTCAAGAGGCATACGTATGGTGCAGTGGCCTTGGCAAGGGCCTGGTTGACCGCCCTGGCAAAACCGACGTTTTCACTGTTTGCCAGCCAGATTACTCCGGGAAACCGTCTTACCAGATCATCAGGAAGGGAGGTCTGGCTGTTGTCCACCACATAGACTGTATCGAGCTTTGAGCGCTCCCATCTCTCAAGCCCTGAAAGGCACCTGCCCAGCGCCTCATGGCAACTGTAATTAACTATTATTACATCAAAACTCAATTAAGCCTCCAGTCACTTCCACACTATGCCAAAGTCCTGACCGCATGAGCCAGGCCGTCTATCACCTTTGCCGTCCTATGAAAATCCAGTGTCTTGGGCATATCAGAAGGACGATGATAGTTGCGATTCCGATAGAAGGCCGTATCTGTGACCAAAAGGGCAGGATAACCGAAGTGATTAAAAGACCAGTGGTCTGAAAAATCTACGCCCACAACTATCATCGGGGCGTTCAATCTCTCTGCCGGCAGGTCCGTGCCTCTTGAAAAGGCGTGTATGACCTCTTTAGTCCATTTCGAGGACTTCGTATTGCCCACGAGGGCGATGAAGTTGCCGATATCGGGATAAAAACGGTCCATGAAGAAAAGAGGAAACGACTGGCTTTTGGGACGATCACTGAAATATCCTATCATATCGAGGCATATCATGCCTCTTACATGGGCCTTATTGCTCTTCAGCCTGCTGGCATACACAAAACTCCCCATGTGTCGCGTCCTGAAGACAGGTGGCTCCTCAAGGGCAAAGGCCACGAGCCGCACGCCGGGTGGCGGATCTTTTGAAATCAACCGGGCCAATTCCATGATACCGGCTATTCCACTTGCGTTGTCATCCGCCCCTGGAGAATGCGGTACCGTATCATAGTGGGCTCCCACTACAAGCAATGGCATGGATCCCTGTTCCATCTTCCCGGCTTTCGGGGAAGCGCATATATTGTAGTATATCTCCCCTCTGTAATAATAAAGCTGCTCATCCACATTATACCCTAAGCTTTTAAAATTTCCTGCAAGGCGATCAGCCACATTTCTCAGAAGACTTGGCGAATAATACGGGCGGGGACCGATTTCAAGGGCCAGGTATTCTATCCAGCGGCGCATCTCATCTGGATCCGCGCATGGGGACCCGGATCTTCCTGAAACATCAGAATGGCTCTTCATGAACAAATCCCGATCCTGAATCTGGCTGCTTCGCATTAAAGGCTACGACCTCGACATAGGAAACCCCTTTGCCGCCAAAGATGTCCAGCGCGCTTCCAATGGTAATATCCAATCTATCCCGGCCGAGTTCCTTCACCAGGTAAAGGTCTTTCATGGAGCAGGCGCCTCCGGCGTAAGTAGCAGGAACTGGTGTCCAGCGGCCCAACAGCTCCACGAGATCCTCCTCTACCCCCATGCATTTTCCCTCCACGTCTGCTGCATGAATCAAAAACTCAAAGCAGTACTTTGAGAAATAATCAAGGGTCTCAGAAGAAATTATCACGTCAGTAAATCGCTGCCATCTGTCAGTGACGATGTAGTAGTCCCCTCCCCTTTTCCTGCAGCTCAGATCCAGAACCAACCTGTCCCTGCCTACAAGCCCCGCCAGGGCCTTGAGCCGTTCTTCATCTATGGCGCCATCCCTGAAGACGTATGAAGTCACTATAACGGCCGCCGCCCCCTGATCCAGCCAGTATCCCGCATTGTCCGCATTGATCCCGCCGCCTACCTGCAAACCGCCCGGCCATGCCGAAAGGGCCTCTGCGGCTGCGGCCTCGTTCCCGGGGCCCAGCATAATCACGTGTCCGCCGGTAAGGCCGTCACGCCTGAAGATCTTTGCATAATAAGAGGAAGACCTCTCAGCGACAAAATTTTCCTTGAGGGTCTCGGGATTATCCTCATTGAGGGTAGAACCCACAATCTGCTTAACCTTGCCTTTATGGAGGTCAATACACGGACGGAATTTCATACTAAGGTCCTTAAGGCCCTGTTTGGCAAGTGATCACGGAGTATGCCGGTCTTTGCTTCCAGCTCCAATTGGAGATGCCGCCAGATCTTGTGGCCGCCTTTTGCATAACGTCTAAAACAACATCCGGGTTTCGTCAGGCTTCTGATAAGTTCAGCGTAGTTCATAATTTTTATAGATAAATAACAAAATTACGCTCATACGTCAAAGAATCGTAAACTCTCAATAAGTCGGAGGGTTGTCATAGGGCTGCGGGCTTTGCCTTATCCGAACGGGGAGTCATTCGGATATATTTGACTACAGCTCATCGTCCCCAGGCATTACTGCCCGGCCAGGGCTGAGCGGACTGCATCCAGGTCCTCCGGCGTGTCTACTTCCAGCGGAGCCTCTGCTACCTTTACTACTCCGATCGAATAGCCGTTTTCAAGGGCCCTGAGCTGTTCCAGCCGTTCTATCTGTTCGAGTTGCCCGGGAGGGAGAGTAACAAAGGTCTGTAAAAAATTCTGTCTATAGGCGTATAGACCCAGGTGCCTGAGATAGTAATGACCTGATCCCCCGGGCAGATCTTCCCCTGTATCAGAGTCTCTATAATATGGAATTAAGGCCCTGGAGAAGTAGAGGGCCTTCCAGTTATTGTCCACGACCACCTTGACCCGGTTGGGATTCAGGGCCTCCCGGGCCTCAAGAGGGCATGCAGGAGTTGTCATGGCAACTTCAGGCACATCAAGGAGCATCCTTACTATCTCAACTGCTGGTTGCGGATCAAGCAGGGGCTGGTCTCCCTGGATATTAACCACTACATCATTGTCCGAGAGCTCGATAAGCCTTGCCACCTCTGCAATCCGGTCGGTCCCTGAAGGATGACCGGGGTCTGTCATAAAAACCGTTCCACCGGCTGTTTCCACGCACTCCGCAATCCTCGAATCATCAGTTGCCACTACTACCTGGTCAATGCCGGGAACCTTCAGTGCCCTCTGGTAGACATGAAGAATCATGGGTCTGCCATGAATCTCTGCAAGGGGTTTCCCTGGAAATCTGGATGAGCCGAAACGCGCAGGGATTATGGCAACCACTTTGACTGGGTGATCGAGGTGATTCCAGTAATGTGCTTTCTGCATGGTAATCAGTCTCCCCGTAATCCCCTGGACCGGCTGTCTTTCTGTTTGATCTCCAGGGCGAGCGGGTATACCCGGCTTTTGGTAATGCCGGTAAGCCGGGCCAGAAGATCCACGCTATCCCTGACTGACAAGCTCTTTCCTGAAATCAGGTGTTGAAGCGCTTTTTTTACCGCCTCCGGGTCCTGGAAGTTTTCTTTGTATTCGCCCTCCTCCGCCCCTTCTATCACCAATGTAATCTCACCCTTCACGCTCTGCTTTGAAACCTGCTCCATAATACCTGATACCGAGCCGTATATCACGGTCTCGTGTATCTTTGTGAGCTCCCTGGCCATTACCATCTGCCTGTCACCTAAGATGCCCAGAATATCTTCCAGGGCATCAGGCAGGCGATGGGGTGCCTCGAAGAGCACGATCGTGTGCGGGATTTCTGCCAGTTGCTCAAGGATCTTGCATCTTTCAGCCTGCTTGCTCGGAAGAAAACCGGCGAAAAAAAAGGAGCCTGCCGGCATGCCTGCCACGCTCAGTGCCGCGACAATAGCGGATGCCCCCGGTACCGGAATTATGCTGAAGCCGGCCTCCCTGACGAATTTTACCATGCCTGCGCCCGGGTCTGAGAGTGCAGGGGTACCGGCTTCTGATACCAGGGCCACATCCTTTCCTTTTTCAAGCAAGGTAATGACCTTTTTGGCGCTGGTCCTTTCATTGTGCTTATGGCAGCTCAGGAGGCCGGCCCTGATGCCCAGATGAGTGAGCAGCTTTCTGGTGCTCCTCGTATCTTCCGCCGCAACAAGAGATACCTGGCCAAGGACCTCTTTGGCCCTTATACTTATGTCTTTAAGATTTCCAATGGGAGTGCCTACTATGTAAAGAGCACCCTTATTTGGTAATTTAATCACTTGATTGTTTGTATACGTGAATAATACGCTGAAGGGCGGTTATATGGGTAAAGACCGCAAGAATTACCAGAATTGGATAAATCCAGCCGAAGATAAGGCCCACGGCAAGGAGGAACAGACGTTCAAACCTGGTAAGGACTCCCACCTTACAGTTAAAACCCAGGGCCTCTGCCCTGGCCCTGGTATAGCTGACAAGGAGAGACCCGGTCATTGCGGAAAGCACAAGGGCCGCTTCGAGCAACCCGCCCTGCCTGTGTAGTATCAGATAGGTCATCAGCCCCAAAAAGAGAAAGAACTCGGCATACCTGTCCACCGTCGAGTCAAGAAAGGCGCCAAAGGGGCTGACTTGTCCCTGCTCCCTGGCGAGCATTCCGTCAACAGCATCCAGGGGCCCGAATACGGCAAGCAGCCAGCCGGCAACCGCCGGATGCCCCATGCCGAGTGCCAGGCCGCTTGCTCCATAGGCAATAAGCCCGATGATGCTGACCATATTGGGAGAAAGGCCGAGCCCTCCCAAAAAACGGGCCACTGAAAGCAGATAGGGCTTGAACCGGTCACGGCACCAGTCGCTGAAAGACCAATTAATCACTTAAGCACCAAATCACTGAATCATCAAATTCCTGAGTACTCCCGCACACCGGCCGCACACATCAGGCCATGAAGGATCTTTGCCCACATCTTCACTCCAGGTCCAACACCTGGCACACTTTTCACCCGATGCCCGGATAACCTTGACAGCAAGCCCTTCAATCTCATCGCTTTGCCATACGGCGCTATCTCCCGGGTCGGGTTCCCCGCTCATCAAGTCAAGCTGAGAGACAATGGTGATAGTCCTTAATAGTTCCCTGCGCCCCTCCAGAAAATCCGCCATATCTTCCGGAGGCTTTATCAGGACCTTGGCATCCAGGGCAAGGCCTATCCGTTTTTCTTTCCTGGCAAGCTCCAGCGCCTTTGTAACTTCTCCCCGGATTCGCCATAGGAGTTCCCATTCAGCATAAAACGATTTATCAATGGATACGGGCGGGGGATCGGGTAAATCCGCCAGAAAAACGCTCTCGGTCCTGGCGCCGGGCAGGTGGCCCCAGGCCTCCTCGGCGGTAAATGAAAGTACCGGGGCCATGAGAAGCAATACATCATGGACAATACGATAGATGGCTGTCTGCGCGGAGCGACGGATACGGCCCTCCGGATATTCACAATAGAGCCTGTCTTTTAAGATATCCAGGTAGAGGGCGCTCAGGTCAACTGTACAGAACTGTTGTATCTGGCGGAACACGACGTGAAACTTAAACTCCTTGTATGCATGTCTGACCCTTGTAGTGATTTCTCCAAGTCTCACCAGTGCCCAGCGATCAAGGGCCTCCATCCGGTCAAAATCCAAAGAATGTTTTTCCGGGTCGAAGTCAGACAGGTTGCTGAGAAGGTAACGAATGGTATTACGGATCTTCCTATACGCTTCAGTCAGGCGCTGAAGTATCTCGTTAGAGATCTTTATGTCATCCCGATAGTCCTCTGCCGAGACCCAGAGCCTCAGCACCTCTGCTCCGTATTTCTTGATGACATCAGCCGGCGGGATGACATTCCCCACTGACTTGGACATCTTCTTCCCCTCTCCGTCCACAACAAAACCATGGGTAAGCACTGCCTTATAAGGTGCCTGGTGCCTGGTCGCCACGCTGGTGAGAAGTGAGCTCTGGAACCATCCCCTGTGCTGGTCACTTCCTTCCAGATAAAGGGCGGCCGGAGAGGAAAGCCCTTTCCGTGTCTCCAGGACCGCTGCATGGCTCACTCCTGAATCGAACCAGACATCCAGTATATCGGTCTCCTTGCGGACTCTCGTGCCGCCGCACTTAGGACAAGCAGCTCCGGGGGGGAGGAATTCCTCTGCCTGCCTTGCGAACCATGTATCAGAGCCTTCTTTTTCAAAGATTTCTACTATGCGGTCCGCTATTGCCTGATCCATTACAGGTCCTTCGCAATCTTCACAGATAATGACCGTTATAGGGACGCCCCAGGCCCTCTGTCTGGAAATGCACCAATCAGGCCTGGTCTCCACCATTCCGTAGATACGCTCTTTTCCCCAATCCGGTATCCATCTGACCGTCTCTATGGCGCGCAAGGCCTCTTCACGCAGCGCCCCTGCATCCATGGAGATAAACCATTGGGCAGTCGCCCGGAAAATTACAGGCTTTTTGCAGCGCCAGCAGTGAGGATAACTGTGCTCAATGGTCTCATGAGCCACAAGGCTGCCCTTATCCCTCAACATTTCGACGATCCTGTCATTTGCATTAAATATGTCTTCCCCTTCGAATTCCTTTACCTCTGATGTAAACCTGCCGTGGTCGTCTACAGGGGAATAGATATCAAGACCATATCTGATACCGCTTTCATAGTCATCCGCTCCGTGGCCCGGGGCTGTATGAACACAACCTGTGCCCGTATCCAGCGTAACATACGTGGCGACAATAAGGAGACCTTCTTTTTCCAGGAATGGGTGCTTCACATGCATTCCTTCGATGTCCCCGCCCCTGAATGTACCAAGGACCCTGGCATCTTTCTGCTCAAGACCGGCGGCAATCAGGGTGGAAAGCAGCCTTCCCTCTGCCAGTATCCAGACCTCTTTTTTTCCCCCAACCCGGACTTCAGCCACCACGTAGTCATAGTCAGGGTGCAGTGCCACTGCCATGTTGGCAGGCAGGGTCCAGGGAGTAGTGGTCCAGATGAGTGCAAAGGCAGGACCAGCGAGCATTCCAAAACGCTCCTCAAGCCACTGATTGAGGCTATCCCCGGCTGCAAATCTTACCGTAATGGAAGGAGACCTGTGGGGGGCGTATTCTACCTCAGCCTCTGCCAGGGCAGTCATACAGCCAGGACACCAATAGACCGGTTTTTTACTCTTGAATATGCGGCCATCCATAAATATGCGGCAGAATTCTCTGCAGATGGAGGCCTCGTAATCATGGGACATTGTGAGATATGGGTTGTCCCAGTCCCCCAATACTCCCAGCCTTGAGAATTCTTCTTTCTGTATGCGTACGAATCTTTCCGCATATTTCCGGCACGCCTTGCGCACGGCCAGCTTGCTCATCTCGAACCTCTTGGATCCCAAGTCTTTCTCAACGTTGTGCTCAATGGGCAGCCCGTGGCAGTCCCAACCCGGTACATACGGGGTGTCAAATCCCATCATATGGTAAGATTTTACAATTATGTCCTTCAGGACCTTGTTGATCGCATGTCCCAGGTGTATGCGGCCATTTGCATATGGAGGACCGTCATGAAGTATGAAAAGGGGACGCCCCTTTCCCTGGTCTCTCATTTGTCCGTAAAGGTCCATGGCCTTCCAGCGCCTGAGTATTTCAGGCTCCCGCTGGGCGAGATTTGCCTTCATCGGAAAGCGTGTCCTGGGAAGGCTTAGTGTCTTTTTGTAGTCCATTGCTCAGTCCTTTGTCCTAATTTTCGGGCCATCATACACCAGCCTTAATCCTACCTCAAACATGGATTGAAATAGTTGAAAATGTCCACCGGCCGAAACCGAATATTTACATTTTTTTCGCTATCCGGGTTTAATATCGGAATGCTATCAGCCATGCCAGGATCGGCACAAGGCACGTGATCATTCCTATAGCATGATCGGTTCTGAGACAGGGAAGGGCCGAGGCCTTCAATAGCTGTCCTGCGGACAGCCCCAGGATCATGCCTGATATGAAGCCGAAGAGGTGTGCCCCGAGATCCGTGTGCTTGCCATGGGTGCCCAGAAATCCCAGAAGTGCAAGGCCGGCCCCGATTGGAATTATGCTGTTTCTGAGAGAAAGGCGCCGTGCGCCGAGTGTCTGAAGCGCCATTATCGCACCCAATGCACCGAAAATGGCTGTAGAAGACCCGATTGAATTGTGGGCCTCCCCGTGAACCAGGGCGTTAATCAAGTTGCCGGATACACCTGACAGGAGGGCGATCCCCCACCCCAGGCCGGTACCCAGAAGGCTGCAGAGGCAGACCATCATTAAACCCCCGATCATCATGTTTCCAAGCAGATGAGGAGGGTCTGCATGCAATGTCAGGGCAGTAACCAGGCGCCACCACTGGCCGTCATGAAGGATGCTGTCCACGTTGCCGCTGCCAATTGCGATCAATCGCCCTCTCCAGTCATCTGAAAAAGAAGCGCTGAAAACGGCAGTCAGTATAAGTACGATCCAAAAGGTGGATCGTGCATTCGGATACCATGGAGTAACTTCAAGCGCCAAAGGCCATTCCCGGTTCTCGCTTTCATATTCCTCAAGCTCTACAACAGCCAGATTTACATGATCCGGAGGGACTGCTATCCTGTACCCCTGTAGTGATTGAAGGATCTTGTGAGGGACATCACGGGCAGTGAGCACCAGCGACCATATTTCTGCCTGGGCCTCTGACACAGGTCTGTGCAGATATTTTTCCGCTAAGGCCGAATAATCACACAGGCCCGGAGGCCCGGCGCCGGCTTTATCATGTTCGTTCATAGCCACCAAATACTCGGGCAAGAGAACGCCGTAAATCCAAGATCCTATTCCACCCTATTGATATAATCAATAAGCTCGGCATGAGAGTTAAGCACTATGTCCGCACCAGACAGGTGCTCTTCAGAAAGGGTTGTGGTGAGTGCAACACAGTGAAGGCCCGCGGCCTTGGCGGCCATAATACCGGCAGGGGAGTTTTCCACCGCAAAGCATGCCTCCGGCCCCTGCCCAAGAGCTGAAAGGGCGGTCAGGAATGGATCCGGGAATGGTTTTCTCTTGTTAACCTGATCTCCGGTGACAATATGGTCCATACAACTCCTGATCTCGGATGGCAGGACCTTATTGAGGATTTCCGCATGAGAACTTGTAACCAGGGCAAGTTGCCACCCTGCTTTGCGGAGCCGCTCCAGCATCTGCGGCACCTCAGGAAACGGCTTGACCATAGACTGGTAACTGGCAGCGAATATCTGCATCTGGCGATCCAGTATATCACGGAACATGTCGGCGTCTACAGAACGCCCGCTGTCATTAAAGATCGCCGCGGCCGTATCCGGCTCAATTGCGCCCTCGTGGAGATAAAGTAGCTCAGTAGATACTGAAAACCCGTGCTCGGACAGGGCCTCCTGCCAGGCCCTTACATGATATGACATGCTGTCAAGTATTACCCCGTCCATGTCGAACAATACGGATCTGGTCATCGTTTTCTGTATATCATTTTTTTCCCGGCCAGAAAGGACCTTGCCGCTTTCAGGCACTCCTCAGCCATGCGGCCTCCTGGAGAAGACGGTACTTCCGTGCCGCATATCAGATCGATAATTTCCGCAGGATTGATTTCTTCAGCCGGTGCTGCTGGCACGAATCGATCTTTTTCCCCATCAACTTCCCTTAACAGACCTTTACTTAAGAGAGTTTCAATCACGCCTGCAACACAGGCATCCGGTTGCTTGAGACGCCGGGCAAGGCCGGCCAGATCTGTAACCCTCCTTTCGCTGAAGTCCGCCAGGGTTGTCTCCATGATGTCAAAGGCAAGGGCCAGCCGGGTGCTCGGATCCGGTATGGCGCCTTTGCGGGGATAACTACGCCATACCTGAACTGCAAAGGCCATTTCCGCACCTGCCAGAAAGACCACCCAGCCCATCTGCATCCAGACCAGGAAGAGCGGCAAGGTGGCAAAGGAGCCGTAGATGGCGTTATAACGAGCCACACCTATCTGAAGCTTTATGTAGATGACCTGTATCAGGAGCCAGCCCAGCCCGCCGCAGACTCCGCCTGCCAGGGCCGGGAAAATCTTTACCTTGGCATTCGGAAGAAATCTGTACAATATAGTAAAAGTGGCTACCAACAGGACTATCGGTACCATGTTAAGGAGGAAAGGCCCCAGCCATGTTGCCGGCATCACGCCCTGAAGCCTGATCAGAAGGGCATGGCTATGAAGAGTCGCCATTGTGGCCATGACCGTATTTATGCTTACAGGCAACAGGATCATAAGGGCCAAATAGTCCATTATCTTCCGGCCGATTGGCCGGCTGCTCTCTGCCTGCCAGATGACATTCATGGCCTGCTCGATGCTGCTCATGACGAAAATTGCTGCAATTACAAGCCCCAGAATCCCAAAGGCACCCAATGTGGCGAAGTTGGTGCGATCCACATAATCAAAGACCTGGTCCACTGCCCTCCGGAGGTGGACAGCAAGGTCCTTTGGGACCGGTTCTGCCGCTGCTGATCTTTCCTTATCAGTCTGTTGGGCAGGAGCAGGGCCGGCAGTCGATGTGATTTGTTCCCCACTTTCTTCGGCAGGGGTTACGGTCAGCTCAAGCTGGTCAATAAACTTATAAGCGGCCTCACGCATCTGGCCTCCGGCGCCCAGGCCCTTTAAGACAGCGGTACCCAAAGCGAGCATGGGGACCAGAGACAGGACCACCGTATAGGTCAGGGCACTGGCCCTGAGGGTTATGAGGTCACGCTGGAATTCCTGGAATACTATAAGATGAATCCGCATGGCTATCTTTAGTGACTTCAGCCATCTTTGCCCGTCAGGTTCAGGCCCTGACCATATCCAGGCTGCCAGTGATTCACAAGCCCGGCGGAACCGGCTCGAAAGACTACCTTGTTCATGCTGGTTTTCCGGACTGTCTGTGTTTTCTTTATCGTTCATAATATTGACCCAGAGTTCTCAGCGACTTGGAATATAAGCTCTCTCCAGCCGGGAATCGAAACAGGCTGACGCGAGTCTGCAAAAAAATTATATCAAGTTCGCATTTGCAAGGCATGCTACAACAATTTTGTAAATATTTTTATGAACCCGTTATATCCTGCCTTGGAGCGGTTACCTTTTTCCGGGTTTCAAAGCTCACTCATCGCGGACCGGAGAGGCAGTGCAATCCGGCCCGCGATCGAAACCCTGCAAAAGGCAAACCGCTCCTGCGGCAGGGCACGGACGGCAACCGTTCACAGGGAGGGGATATTTCTTTGAACAGTTTAACGGAAGCCCCCGTAGTTTTCTTGGCTTTTGCTGTGGGGGAAACTGCATCGCCTTACGCGCAGCGTAAGGCGAATGCAGAGGGGGCAGGACATCCCCCATGTCAAAAGCCTTAAGAAAACAAGGGGCTGAAGTGTTAAGTGAAAAGAAATATCCCCTCCCTGTGAACGGTTGCTGGGACCACGGGTTCATAAGAATATTTACAAAATTATCATATTTATCGCGATCAGGACAGCGGTAAAAAGAAAAAACCGGGTTTCCGGTGTCCGCGAAATATTATTTACACTGCAAAAACCCTGAAATATAATCGGTCTCAGCTTAATACAGCGGGCTTCAGAATCATTGACGTATATTCAAAAAAATGGTATCGGGGCCAAGCTGAAGTATGCTTGAGTTTATTGACAGTCGTATGTCGGGGCGTGGCGCAGTCTGGGAGCGCACCTGAATGGGGTTCAGGGGGTCGGAGGTTCGAATCCTCTCGCCCCGACCATTTGCATGTCATATCAGCCTGCTTTTGCAGGTCCATTGATGATCCTGGCATTTCTGAGTGATTTCGGGTTAAAGGACCCCTATGTGGGGATAGTCAAGGCAGTCATGCTTGGCATCAATCCAGCCCTGCATATCGTGGACATCAGTCACCAAGTTACCTCTCAGGATATCATGGGCGGGGCCTTTATGCTGGGATCTGCTTTCAGGGAATTTCCGCCCGGAACCTGCTTTCTTGCTATAGTTGACCCCGGTGTCGGATCCCCAAGAGCTGGTCTTCTGGCCGTTACGAAGCGTTACATCTTTCTGGCGCCGGACAACGGTCTCTTGACCATGGTGTTCAGATATTCCGAACAAGTGACATGCTTCAGCATAAAGAACAGTCGCTATTTCAGGCATCCGGTAAGCAATACATTCCACGGAAGGGATATATTTGCCCCTGTTGCAGCTCATCTGAGCCTTGGAGCAGAACCGCACTCCTTTGGCCCTCTCTGTCCGGATCCTGTTCGGCTGCCATGGCCCGAACCAGTTATCAGGGAACAATACATTGGGGGCGAAGTAATATACATGGACGGCTTTGGAAGCCTGATTCTCAACATACCCGCTGACCTCATCCAGCAAAGGGGACCTGTTGGCAAAATGTTCGAGGTCAATATCAAGGGGATGGAATTACCCTTACTCAGCACTTACTCGGATGTGGCCAAAGGTAAGCCCCTGGCCCTTATCGGCAGTTCCGGTTTTCTGGAGGTGGCCGTAAATCAGGGAAGTGCAGCAGAAGTGCTTGATGCCGGTGTCGGTGAAAAAGTGGTTGTTATCTCGAAAAAGATTACACCGCAAAAACAGGACGGATAGCATAAACAGCAATCTCAGATTAAATTTTCTATCGTTTCTCTCAGCTCTTGCATTTTAAAAGGCTTGTGAATAACGTGGTCGGCCTTCTTCCCATGAGGTAGTTTTTCAGGGTGGTATCCGTAACCGGTAATGGCAATTATAGGCGTGTCAGGATGATTTTGTTTGAAAACGGAGATGATTCCTATGCCGCTCACATAAGGCATGCTTATGTCAGTTATTACGAGGTCATAGTCTTTCTTGATCTCCTCCAAGCCCTGCAGCCCGTCACTAGCTGTAACAACATCATAGCCAAAATAAGTCAGATAATCCTTTAGTACGCTAAGGATTTTCTGGTCATCTTCGATAACGAGCAGGCGTTTTTTGATTTTTCCCATTTTTTTATATAATCAAAAAATCTTATTGATGTAAATACCCTTATCGGTAAACTTCAACGGGTTCAGCAGAAAGCGGAAGATAATATCCAGGGATTTAAACTACTTATTGATTTATTTTTTCTGATCTCTCAGACCCTGAATTAATCAGCCATTATAATGGGTACTTGATGCGGCTTTATGGCCTCTGCATTGCC
>Ga0209410_1000592_pt1 | contig 16984 bp, 16 predicted proteins | sample Mar14436cmmetaG_FD_184135 | JGI IMG/M metagenome (GOLD analysis project Ga0209410, IMG submission 184135) | Marine hydrothermal vent microbial communities from Guaymas Basin, Gulf of California to study Microbial Dark Matter (Phase II) - Marker... ... | reverse complement strand
ATAAATAAGTTCACCTATTAATATCCGATTCTGATGTACTTTGATTTATTTCTTATCGTTATATTTAAATAGAAACATTTAAATCTCTGTGTACTGTTTATAAAAATTGTCTGTTATGGAGGATAGTGTTAAGGACATAATGGTTATAAGGGATCCAAAGACTGCTAAAATAATTGCAGATGACACCCGATGGAAGATTCTAAGCATACTACGATATAGGGCTATGACGCCAAGCCAGCTTGCCATATTCTTGGGAAAGACCGTCTCTTCCATCATGCATCATCTCAGAGTGCTTGAGGAGAAGGGACTCGTAACACTAGTAAGAACTGAAGTAAAGGGAAATATGATTGAGAAATGGTATAAGGCTACTGCTAGAAAATTTATAATATCATACGAGTTAACTGAGGGTCGAGTTCCGGGAAGTGAGGAAACCGCGAAAATCACTGAGGATATAGCAAGAAGAGCGGTTAAGGCTTTGTCAGCTTTCGGGTTTGAAGTCGGTGATGAGGAAAGACTCGTTGAACTCTTCAGGAAGTTCGTCTCTTTGAGGAGAGCTGCTCTTGAGAAGATAGCCGGTATGCAGAAAAGAAAAGTTGACGCTGATTACGCGGCATACTGGCTTTTACTCAATGTGCTCACTTATATTATCCTGTTCGATAGCAACGAATTCCATAATTTATTAATGGGAATTAAAAGGTATCTGGGCGGTTTGGATGAATTCGACTAAAAGATTATTAAAATATGTTTTGAGGCAGAAGAAGTTATTGTCTATTACTCTAGTTCTTTCCATTCTAGCATCATTAAGCGGGCTTATTACACCACTGTTTGCGAGAGGCGCTATCAACCTTCTTGCCAAAGGAGACTTTGAAGGAGTATGGTTATATGCCATAGGTATTATTGGTTTTACGATAATTCAAGGTTTGATATCTTTCGGTACGAGATACTATTCTGCACTTCTCTCTGAGTCTATCGTTTATGATATAAGGAATGATGTGTACGTTAGGCTACAAGATTTATCCTTCAGCTTCTACAGTAAAACTGATACTGGTCAAATTATTGCTAGAGCGACTTCAGACGTTGAAAGGATTAAAGGGTTCATAAGTTTCACCTTTAGGGGTTTCATCGGAGCTTTAATCATGTTAGTATCTGCCCTTATGATAATGTTCTACTTAGACTATGTGCTGACGCTGATGGTCTTGACAATATTCCCAGTTATACTGTTGATTGTCAGGCACTTTGCTAGAAGAGTTAAGAGGCTGTTCGAGTATTCTAGGGAAATATACGGTGTTTTTACTGGGCTGATTCGGGAAACTATTATTGGAATTAAGATTATTAAATCATTTACAGCTGAGGAGAGGTTTAGTAATAAGTTCGCCGAGTTAAATTCGAATTATAGAGATTCTCTCATATCTGTGGGTAGAATGCGTGCATTCGTTTGGCCAGCTATAGGATTCTTGGTTTCGCTTGCAATGCTATTAGTGTACTGGTATGGCGGATTGCAGGTTATGGCGGGTAAAGCCACCATCGGTGATGTGGTAGCTCTTTCTATATATGTGGGAATGATAACCTGGCCTATGGTAGCGTTAGGGTTCTTTACAGTGAGATATGAGAGAGCTATGGTCTCGGCGAAAAGGGTATTTGAGATACTGGAGGCTGAGAGTGATATTAAAGAGGATCCTAATGCTATTCCGCTAAAAGTTACGAGGGGTGAGATAGTTTTCGATGATGTATGGTTTAGGTATGATAACAACGGAAGATGGGTTCTCAGGGGTGTTAGTTTTAGGGTTCGTCCTGGTGAGAGAGTCGCCATCGTCGGTCCCACAGGATCAGGGAAAACAACGTTAATACAGCTCTTACCTAGGTTCTTTGATCCTCAGAGGGGAAGGATCCTAATAGATGGTATCGACATTAGAAAGGTAAAGCTTGATTCTTTGAGGAGAAATATCGGAATAGTTCACCAAGACATCTACCTGTTTCCGGATACGATTAAGAACAATATTGCGTATGGTAAGCCAAAAGCAAGTATGGATGAAATTATTAGGGTTGCTAAGATAGCAAGGCTCCATGATTTCATCATGTCACTACCGAGGAAGTATGAAACAGTTATAGGTGAGAGAGGTATTACACTTTCGGGAGGGCAGAGACAGAGATTGGCTATTGCACGAACATTGATAACTGATCCTAAAATAATCATTTTAGATGACTCCACATCGAATGTAGATGCTGAGACTGAAAAAGCTATATACGATGCTCTCTCAAGGTTCTTTAAAGGAAAAACCGTGCTTATAATATCTCATAGATTGTCAACTCTGAGAATGGCCGACAGGATAATAGTGCTTAGGGAGGGGAGGGTTGCTGAGGAAGGCACGTTCGAGGATCTGCTTAAGAAGAGCGAGTTCTTTAGAAGCATCTTTGAGGAAGAGCTATCTGCTAGTGTAAGGGGGTGAAAGGCATGGGTTGGCATTTCAGACGTTTAGCCGAGCTGGAGGAGGGTGAAAAAATAGATATATCTCAAAGAGAGGTTTTCAAGGCGTTACTAGGGTTCATAAAGCCTTACAAGTTTCGCGTATTACTCCTAGCCGCTGCTATCTTCTCAGGAATATTCGTAAACCTAGCCATACCACTAGTAACCAAGTTCCTAATAGATAGCATTCTCAGAGCAGATATTTCCATGCTTATAATATATTCTGTCATCTTCTTAGGCGTGGTCTCGGTCAACCTAATGTTAAGCTTTTCACAGTCGTACCTGAATTCATGGATTGGACAAACGCTGATCCATGATATAAGAGACAAAATGTACTGGCATTTGCTTAGGATAAAACAGAGATACTTTAGTGGGCAGGATACAGGTAGGCTTGTATCAAGATTGACAAACGATGTTGACACTATAGGCAATGCTTTTACTTCTGGTCTTATTGATACGCTAGCAAACGTTTTCCAGCTATTTGGCGCTATATTCATAATGTTTAAGCTGAGTATAGAGTTAAGTCTTATTGTACTGTTGCTGATACCTTTAATCCTGCTTTCCAGCTGGATTTTTGCTAAAAGAGCACGTAAGGCATTCAGAGAAAGTAGGAAGAAAATAGCGGAGGTAACAAGCAAGATAGAGCAGAATGTCTCGGGAGCCAAGGTAGTGCAAGCATTTTCCTATCGAAAGAAAATAAACATTGAAAGTTTCTCGAGAATAAACCGAGAGAACCTAGAAATTAATGTGCAGGCGACTAAAGTCGTATCATCCATAGGGCCAACAATGAGCGTCATACGTGCTCTCGGGATAGCGTTAATCTTATGGTATGGAGGCATGCTTGTAAGTCAGGGAAAGTTAACGATCGGAACTCTTGTTGCATTCTACGGCTATGTCGACATGTTTTTCAGACCTATCCTAATGATAACCATGTTTTACAATACTCTGCAATCGACGCTGGCTGCAGCTGAGAGAGTTGTTGATTTCCTTAGATGGGAAAAAGAAGAAGATTACGGTAGTATTGATAAGATGCCTGAGAAAGGTGAGATAGAGTATAAGAATGTTGTGTTCGGATATGACGAAAGGATACCAGTTATTAAGGGTGTTAGTTTTAGGGTTCGTCCTGGTGAGAGAGTCGCCATCGTCGGTCCCACAGGATCAGGGAAAACAACACTTGTCAACTTACTCTTAAGATTTTATGATCCATGGGAAGGTCAGATACTTATTGATGGAATGGATGTGAGAGAGTATAAGTTGGATGCTCTTAGAAAATCCATAGCCTTCGTTTCACAGGAACCGATATTGTTTGATGGTACAGTTTATGAGAATATGACTTTAGCAAATTCTTCTATCTCTAAAGAAGAAGTTATAAGAATGTTAGAGTACTTGGGCTTAAAAGAGATAATCGATAAACTTCCAGAGGGTCTTGACACAAAGATCCTAGAAGGTGGAAAGAATATCTCGATGGGTCAGAGGCAGGTAATCTCCTACATAAGGGCCTTGATAGTGAATCCAAAGATACTTGTGTTAGATGAAGCTACGAGTAGTTTAGATTTATACACTGAGGAAAAGCTTCAAAAGGCTCTTGAGAAGATATCCAAAGGTAAAACAATGATTATAATCGCTCATAGACTGCAGACAATTATAAACTCTGATAGAATTATTGTTATTCATAATGGAAGAATAGTCGAGGAAGGAACACACGATGAACTGCTCGAGATGAAAGGTCTATATGCAAGACTTTATGAGTCACAGTTTGCTAAAATTACAACGTAAAGGACGTCTAAAGTGAGGAAATATGAGGGGTAAAGCTATTCTTGTTGGCGAACATTTTGTTGTTGAGAATCAGCCTGCAATTGCTGTAGCGCTTAATCTTAGAGCTAGGGCAGAGGTAACGGAAAGTTCTTCTTCTGAGACTATAATCATCTCAGAGAACCTTAAATTAGAGGAGTCTTTCTCAAAGGATAATGTTAATGAAAAGTCACCATTATATCCTATATATTATGCAAAGAAGTTAACTTTAGAGCATCTAAACTTAGATGATTATGGTTTGAAAATTAGGATATCTTCTGAAATTCCTCCTGCGTCCGGTATGGGTTCTTCAGCCGCTGTTTCTGTTGCGACTATTGCTGCTATACTCAAATTTTTTGATGAAAGTCTGGATAAAGAGAAAATCTCAAAGCTAGCTTATGAGGCTGAAAAGATTGTTCATGGTAAGCCGAGCGGAATCGATAACACGATATCTACCTATGGAGGAGCTATTATATTTCGGAAGTCTGAAGGTTTCATCAGTTTAAAATCGAATTTTGAAAGGATAAAAATTATATTGGCTGATTCAGGTTTGCCTCGGAGTACTGGTGAAATGGTCAGACAGGTGTTAAGTTTAAAGAAAAAGTATGAGAAAATAATGGAGCCGATATATCATGGAGCAGGCCGTCTAGCTATAGAAGTTGCTAAAGCTATCGAGAACAACGATTTCGAGACTGTGGGAGAATTGATGAATATCAATCATGGCTTATTAAGTGCTATTAACGTGTCGAATAAAAAACTAGAGGAACTCGTGTATACTGCTAGGGAAAATGGTGCTTTGGGGGCTAAGATAACGGGTGCTGGTGGTGGGGGATTCATAATAGCTCTGTCTTATGAAGACAGATGCAAGATGATAGTTGAAGAGCTTAGAAAATTGAGCCCCCGTGTGATTGTATGTGATGTATCGAAAGATGGTGTGACTATAGAGGATAACTAATAAGATTTTTGGGCCATTTTTCTCTTGACAGCTCCGCAGAGTTTTCGCAGGAAAACATTTTCACTCTCCATTTTTGTTTCCTTCATAAAATCTTCGATCTCGGTGAAGCTCAGTCCGGCAACTCGGGCATAAATTGCTTTTACTCCATACCTTTTCAATAGCGAGATACTCCTCCAGTAATTACGGCAACCCTTTCCCTTTTTACTATTTCTACATCTCCTATAGCGGAGATTCATTTCACTTTCACTTATTACATCGAAAGCCAGAGTATCCGAATAGCATAGTGTACAAGTTAATCTATCCGAGTTTTTTAGTTTAAGGACAGGTATCTCCTCTATGTATCCGCATTCATTGCAACACAATGAAACAAAGGAAGACAAAATCTTAGATTTTAGGATAAGCATTTCTAACATCTCTCTTTTTCCCGGTTTTACAATTTCTAGATACTCCTCTGCTACACTCAATATTTCTCTTGTAAATGGAGAACATGAATAGTTTTTCACTACAGAAATCATCCCTTCATAAATTTTTCCAATAATTTCGATACTCTTCGGGATATTGAGATCTCGATCGAGGACTTCCCTTAATGCTTGGGAATAAACAGGAGTATCTTTTAACGCAAGCAAAAGCCTTTCCAGCTCAGATCGTGTCAATGTACGGTCATACTCTATTACACCCATCTTTCTAGCTATCTGTTGTAACCTCCATCTGAATATCCTACTCTCTATAGCAGCGTTTACTATTCCTTCTTTAAATTTAGATGGTGATGTGTTTTTGATAATCGAGACTACATCATCTATGTCTAGATTTTCACTCTTTAAGATGATGTAATAAGGTTTTTCTGATACATATATCAGGAATCCGTATAGTCGGGATAGTCTATACGCGATATACTTCCCCAATGCTCTGTTAATCCTGTTTCCAAAATGGGTGTATATAACAACCATGTCCCTGCATTTCTCCACTACAATCCTATCAGAGGTTGGAACATGGAACCCCTTCTGCAAATTTTCGTAAAACGATTTAAAAGCCTTATAGATAACCCTGATATTTCTGATTCCTGTAATCTTCCCTATCTCCTTGGATATTTCTTCCAAACTATAACCTTTCTTAAAGTATTCTTTTGCTATCTTTCTGATTTCTCCAACCCTTATAGCTGTGTCATACGGGACGGGGATTTCTTCACCTATCCAGCTTGGGATAGCCCCGATATAATCGTCTGTTTCCCTAACGACAACATCCTTATCACTAATAGCAACTACCTCCCAAGGTTTTCCACCTATGAAAAACGTTGAGCCAGGTTCTAAATACTCCGAGACGAAGAAGTCGTCAAGCAACCCTATAATATTATTTTCTTCGTCTTTCACGATATACTGCTTTATCTCCGGAATTGTCGATAATGTGCTGTAAAAATACTCATATGCTCTAGGAGTGAGAATAAGGGTGTCGTTTCTCCCAAATGCTACTAGCCCTATATCCTTGATAAAATTGATAAGGTCTTCAAATTCTTGGAACGATAAACTCCTGTAAGCTGGTACTCTTCTAATTATTTCATAGATCTCACTAACTCTTCTCATTCCAATTAGGATGAAGCCTATAATCTCGTGCGTTAGAACATCCAATGGTTTCTCGTATGGGATAGAGTCCTCTATCTTCTCTTCTTTCAATTTTTGTATGATAACGATAGATTCCAATGCCTCATTTGTATTGCCTACGATGATTGTACCCCTACTCTTTTCTCCTATGGAATGGCCAGAACGTCCGACTCTCTGTATAAGTCTTTTAACTTCTCGTGGGGAGTTGTACTGAATAACTTTGTCGATATAACCTATATCTATTCCGAGCTCCATCGAGGACGTACAGACAATTCCTTTGATCTCCCCATTTCTCAACATTTCTTCAATTTTTACTCTTTGATTCTGTGAGAGGCTCCCATGATGAACATATACAGGCAGATTTTCATCAATTAAACGAATCCTACTGCCTAGTATTTCAGCAGTAGGTTTAGTGTTAGTGAAGATTAGAACGCTCTTATGCTTTTCAATAATCTCCTTAATAAACCTCGTCCGTGACACTACCGACGGTAGCGTGTTCATATTCTCAGCAAAATCAATATCCTCCTTTTTAATATCGGGCCACTCTACATCAACCTCAAAGAGTTTAGAGACAGGAGCATAGATTACCTTAAAGTCTCTAGTGAAGGAAAACATATATTCAGCTACTTCTTCAGGGTTTCCGATAGTTGCAGATAGTCCAATTATTTGAAAGTCTCTTCCAAGTATTTCGCGAAGCTTCATTAAAAGTATAGAGAGTTGGGTACCTCTCTTGCTATCCGCTATTTCATGGATCTCGTCAATGATGATATACTTGAGAGGTTGTAGGGTTTCTCTTAGCCTCTTTCCGATAATCATTAACTGCAGAGTTTCCGGAGTTGTGATTAGGATATCTGGCGGTCTAACCGCTTGAATTCTTCTCTCCGATAGAGACGTGTCGCCATGTCTCACAGAAATCTTCAGATCTAGTTTTAAAGCCCACCATTCCAGTCTTGTAAGAAGGTCTCTGTTAAGAGTCCGGAGTGGAGTAATGTAAAGTAGCTTTATCCCTTCTCTATATTCATCTGTTAGGATTTTTGAAAGTAGGGGGAGGAAGGCAGCCTCTGTTTTTCCCGTTCCAGTCGGTGCAACAAGCAAAACATTAAACCCATTAAGAATAAGTGGAATCGCCTTTTTCTGAGGTAATGTTGGCTCGCTAAATCCTTTCTCTTTCCATAACCTCCCTATGAGTGGATGCATCCCCTTTATAAAATCCTCCATTGGCATCCCTTAAATTACTATCATGTCACTAATATTGGAAAGTTCTAATTCCTTAGCTACCTTTGCTACACCGCATTCTAATTCCTTTTTTGAGGTCAATAGGAGTGTATCAATATATTTTTCTCTCCAGTTGTCCCTATTATCAAGGTATATTTTAAAGCATCTTGCATGACCATCAAGGATATATATTCTATTAGAGCATCTTATACATAGTATCGGTTCAAAAATTATTTTTTCAAGTTTTTCATGTTCTAAATATTTCTGAGTAGGTGTTATGTCTCGAAGTTTCATCTTGGTGTACTCCAACGTAAATAAACTCTTGTACTGGTATTCATAAAACACGATTATTCCCGCCATAAATTTCCATATTCTTAGTCCCTGATCGAGACCTAGATGGTTCTCTATTGTTTTCATCCTCCATAAGGGAATCTTAAATCTAGGAGAGTATTCAAAGTATTCATCAAACTTTATCAGGAGCGCATCTATGTAGTTTTTCCCTAAGAGCATCTGCGTGTATGCTCGGTGATGACCGTCAATAATATAATAGTCTAGGTCTTGTCGGATAACTATTATAGGAACATAGTATTTCTCGATGATCGACTTGCGTAGCACCACTCCAAGTTTTCCCCTTTCTAAGTATTCTTCTGTGGCATAGACCTGATCTAGTGGCACATGGGTTGCGGATATCCGCGTTGGTACACCATGCACCAAACTTATACTTTTAGCTAGGTCTCTTGCCTTCTGCAGAAGAGACTTATCATCAATCAATACTACCTTATTCATTCACCAAATAAAGTAGCGTACACGGTATTAAAAATAGTTTCCCAAGATGATTTCTCCTAACAAAGAATTTAATATGAGCAAGCAACCAAATATATGAAAAATAAACGAATATATGTGACAGACATGCCAAGGAAGATATTAACGGTGAGCGAAGCGTTGAACAATCCATTAAGAAGGAGGATACTACTCTTGCTAATGGATCAGCCTGGTCTCTCAGCTAGACAACTTTCAAGAAGACTAGGTATCAGCATAGGTAACCTAGCCGGACATCTCTTAATACTTGAGCGCGTAGGGCTCGTCAAGGAAAACAGAAGAGGAAGGAGACTCGAATTTTATCTGAACGAGTTAATGTTTATAAGTGAAAACTCTCTGCATTAGTAGGTGAAATCTTAGATGGAGAATAATTTCCTCTTTGCCTCTGGAGACGACATAAAAAACGGCCTAACAACAGACATTTACTTCATGAGGACATTGAAAATACTGAGGGAAAAAGGTTTTGAAAATGTCATTGTGAATGCGGAGTTTACTCCCAGCTCATTTCCCAAAAACTATAAATGGAGCATTTTTGCAGGGTTAAGAGAAGTACTGAAATTACTCGAAGGAAAAAATATCAATATTTATGCACTACCTGAGGGAACCATCTTTCAAGAAAGGGACTATTATGGATACAAGACTCCTGTAATGAGAATCGAAGGTCCTTATAGCGAATTTATCATCTATGAGACACCAATCCTCGGATTTATATCCTTTGCTTCAGGTATCGCAACCAAGGCCGCCAGAATTAAAAAGGCAGCAGGTGAAAAACTCGTATTATCCTTCGGTGCTAGGCGTAACCATCCTGCTGTAGCTCCGACTATATCATTCTATGCATATATTGGAGGCGTTGATGCTGTTTCATGTATAAAGGGTGCAGAGTTGCTTGGTATAAAGCCGACCGGAACAATGCCACATAGTTTGATGATAATCTTTAAGGCTACTCTTGGTGATCACACTAAGGCCTGGATTGCTTTTAATGAAATAGTTGAAAAGGATGTTCCTAGAATCGTTCTAATTGATACCTTCTGGGACGAAACAGAAGAAGCCATTAAGGCGGCTGAATTACTAAAAGATAAGCTTTGGGGGGTTCGCTTAGATACTCCTGGAAGCCGTAGAGGTAATTTCGCGGACATAATAAGGGAAGTTAGGTGGAAGCTGAAAGCTTTAGGTTTGGATAACGTAAGGATAGTCGTCTCAGGCGGATTAAATGAGTATAGTATCAATGAACTACTAAGAGCGGGAGTTGACGCCTTTGGTGTCGGTTCAGCTATCGCTAACGCGCCTCTGATCGACTATGCCATGGATATTTCGGCAGTCAAGGTTAAGGATAAATGGAAGCCTATAGCTAAGAGGGGCAAGTTGTCTGGCAGGAAGCAGGTCTATAGGTGTGACAAATGTTTTATTGACATAGTTAGAATTGAAAGTGAAGGAGTACCTCTATGTCCTGTATGCAGAGGGAAGATGAGACCACTTTTAACTCTGGTTATGAAGGAGGGAAAAATAGTTAATGGCGCAGAATCTCCTAAAAGGATAAGGGAGCGAGTTAAGGATCAAGTTTCGAGAGTAGACCTTTAATATGTACACGGTTAAGAATTTTCTTGTTACTGGAAGACCAGGCGTAGGCAAAACTACATGTATAATGAGGATAGTTTCCCTACTTAGAGAAAAGGGAAGGAGTGTCGATGGTTTCATAACTAGGGAGGAGAGAAGAGGCAATAGACGAGTAGGTTTTAAGATTGTCAGCCTCGGTGATAACAAGGAGGATTATTTGGCGTCTATATGGTTTAGAGATGGTCCTCGTGTAGGCAAGTATGTAGTGAACTTAAAGGCTTTAGAATCTATTGGTGTGAAAGCTATTATCAGGGCGTTAGAAGCTTCTGACGTGATAGTGATTGATGAAATCGGGCCCATGGAGCTTTTTTCTAGCATATTCCAAGATGAAGTTCTTAAAGCATTAGACTCGAAAAAGGCTGTACTTGCATCTATCCATTTCAAGGCCAGTCGCTATCCCTTTAGTAGGAAAATATTAGAAAGGAAGGATATTAGGATCTATGAGCTAAAAGTTGTGAATAGAGAGACAATATACTTAAAGATAGCTAGGGATATCCTCGAGACATTAAATATTTTAAGTAAATAAAGAGATTACTGTTTAGTATGAGCAGAATGGGAATTGTCTTCAGTTTGATAATATTAGGTTTCATTTTAATCTTCGTAGGAGTAGTGTTACTCATATTAGGGGCTATCTTTAGCGGAAATATCGTGACCTCGGGTGGTATTATAATTTTTATAGGTCCTTTCCCCATAGCTCTAGCGTGGGGGAGATATGGTTTACATATTCTGATCATTATGATATTATTCACTATTATGATCCTGCTTATGGTACTCGTCTATAAGAGAATCCTGAAGTGATAGAATGACTACCGAAATTAAAAAAATCCTCGTTGCGAATAGGGGGGAGATCGCTGTTAGGATAATTAGGACAGCTAAAGATATGGGTATCAAAACTGTCGCTATTTACTCGGATGCGGATGCATACTCTCTTCATGTGTTGATGGCTGACGAACGGGTTTGTGTTGGTGCACCCTCGCCCGAAAAAAGTTACCTAAACATAGGTAGGATCGCTAGCATAGCAGAGGAGTATGGGGTTGACGCCGTACATCCAGGCTACGGTTTCCTCTCTCAGAATCCAAATTTTATTAAAGAACTAGAAGAAAGAGATATCATTTTTATAGGTCCATCATACGAGGTTCAACGTCTTGTTGGTAACAAACTTGGTGCTAGAAAGTTTTTTTATAGTAATGGGATACCAGTAGTGCCAGGGACTTTTACTTCTGTAAGTCCCGATGATGCCATAACTATCGCCGAGGAATTGGGTTTTCCAGTTATAGTAAAGCCGGCAAGTGGCGGAGGCGGAATAGGAATGTCGATCGTCTGGAGGGAGGAAGAGTTAAAGAAGTCACTAAAAAAAGCTCAGGAATTGAGCAAGACTGCTTTCAACGCTCAGGAGGTTTATATAGAGAAATATTTCCCTGATGCTCGCCACATAGAGGTGCAAATTCTCGGAGATACTTATAACAATATTGTACATCTCTTCGAAAGGGAGTGTTCAGTACAACGAAGATTTCAGAAGATCCTTGAGGAAACTCCTTCTCCAGCTCTAACAGAATCCCTACGTAAAAAGCTTTTTGAAATCGCTCTTAAGGCCGCCAAACTTTGCAATTATACAAACGCAGGAACGTTCGAGTTCATCTACTCTCCTACTTACAGGCAGTTTTATTTCTTAGAGGTGAATTCTAGGATTCAAGTAGAGCATCCTATTACTGAAATGGTTACCGGGATCGACATAGTAAGGGAACAGATAAAAATAGCCTCGGGCGAACCTCTGCCTTTTAAGCAGGAGGAGATATCGAGAAGAGGTCATGCAATGGAAGTACGGGTATATGCTGAAGACCCCTTGAATAATTTTATGCCTTCAACAGGAAACATAAGTGAATATAGAGAACCGGCAGGTCCGTGGGTCAGAGTTGATTCAGGCATTTATGAAGGTGTGGAGGTGACTTCATACTATGATCCACTTTTATTCAAGATAATAGTATGGGGTTCGACTAGAAGAGAGGCTATTAATCGTATGATGCGTGCACTGGATGAGACTGTTGTTGAGGGAGTGATTACGAACATTTTCCTTCACAAGACTATACTGAAGGATCGTTGCTTTATCGATGGAGAGTATGACACTAAGTTTCTAGAGAAAAGAGATATAATAGGTAAACTAGCTCAGGAGGAAAAGAAGTTCAAAATCAAACTTCCTCGAAAAAAAGAGAAAGCTCCGGCTATAAGGGAAGAGGTTGATGTGTGGAGAGTTATGTCGCGTCTTGACCTTGAATAATTTGTTCCTTTGATTCCGATTCATCTTTATGGTATACGTTTCTTAACGATAAGCCGAACTCGACAAGCCTTCCTTTCGATCTCAGAAGCAAGTTGTTTGCAACAGTTATTAGCTCATCTAAGTTCTTTAGGCTTATTATATACTTTCCTTTTAACCTTATTGGAACTTCTATTCTTTCTGTCGATGTTATCTCAACTACAATTCTAGTATCAGTTATTCCTTGTATACCAGCGTGTTTAAACCCGTTATTTCGCGCTAACCTCAACATACCTATTGCTGTATCCAATGTTTTACAAGCTATATGCAATATCGGGGGTTGCACTGAGAACCATAAATTTTCCTCAATACTATTTTCAACGACGCGCAGAAAGTCATCCTTTTTTATTACGTGATGCCATTTGGCCAACGTTATCAAACTGAATTTATCGCCTGGGAGTCTATTCGCTGTTATTTGGATTCTTCCACTACAACTTGATGTAGTATAAAAATCTTCTAAGGAATTTATAAGGTTTAAGATCCATACTATATCAGGATCGACTCGCCCAAGTTTTATATCTCTTTTAAGCCTATCCATCGCTATTTTCTTCTTGGCTAACCAATTCTTATCCATCTAATAACACCATTATCTTCATCAGATTGTCCACAAAGACTATATTGTTCTTCTTGATTCTTTTAATATACTCAGTATCCACGTTCCTCACAACTAACACTGCTCTTGCACCCGCATTTAACGCTCCAAAGTAATCTTCCCTTAAGTCATTACCTATATGAAGCAACTGAGCGATATCTACGTTAAAGAACCTAGCTACTTCTAGGAATATTTTGGGATTCGGTTTAAAAGCTCTTACCTTGTCCGGGGAGAAGATTGCATTGAAGAATTTTCCAATACCTGTATGCTGAAGCACCCGCATTATTTCCCAATAGAGGTTGTTACTTATTATTGCGAGGTAGTATTTTCTCTTCTTCAATGTTTCTAGTACACTAACTGTTTCCGGGAACAGAGTATAATACTCGGGAGAAAACCACTCGTTTAAAAGCTCTTCTGCATACCTTCTATCTTTTAATCCGAATTCAGACAGCAACCGTTGGTTTATAGATATATAATAACTATAAGGATTCTTTGCCTCTTCTTTAGGAATAGACGTTTCTCTAAGCACTTTAAGTATCTCTTCAGTTTCTACATAGATCCCCCTTTTCACGAGAAAACTCCTTATAATCTCAGCTGGTGAAACTGTTTTAATGAGTGTTTTATCCAAGTCAAACGATACCACGCTTACCTTCATCTTACTTCTCTGTACATATTGGTTTAAATAATTGATAAAGATATAGTTCGTTATGAGTAGATAGAAGCATGTATCCTTTCTAGACCTACTAATCTATAAGAATACCAGAAAATGCTGAGTAGGGAGTCTTTGATCATTACTTTTAATGATTTCATGGTGCCGAGTAGGTCTGCCGAACAATAGACTGTATTGCTGTTCAAACCCAGAAAGCTATGGTTATGATGTAATGGGTATTCATAGTATACTAGATATATGGGGGAGATATCGTATCGAGACATGTTACGCGTAAAGTTAAGAAGCTTAAAAACTTTTAAGCTTTAACTTACCTTTTTCGACAAGAATATAGGTATTATACGCTTTTCTCCAGTATGGGATCCCTTGTTTCCATACTCTTCTCCAACCACCAGTATTAGCAACTCTATATTGATAATCTATACCGGGAATATGGGTATGCCCCATAACGAGCCAAGTGTTTTCAGCAAGCTTAAGTTTCCTTTTTAACGTCTTCTCAAGGAATAAGTCCGTTCCGAGGACTTTAGCAAAAACATTCAGTATAAACGCTGCGGCGCCATTTTTCACAAATATTTCTCCATGAGTTAAGAACAGCCTAGTACCGTTTAAAATGATATATACTGGGTGTGTGAGAATAGTAAGTGTAAAGTCAATGGAGTTTAAGCTAAATATTATTTCACAGTCTCTGTCTAGGATTGGATCATGGGATGATCTACTTGTTAGATAGAGTATTTTGAGAGTATTTCTAACGATAGAGTTCGGATGACATCTCCTAATAAGATCCTTAATCTTACTGAAGACATATTCACAGCTACAGGGAAAGTGCATTTTATCAAACAAATCACCAATAATAACCATGACTCCAATCTTGTTCTCTATAGCTATGTTAATCAAAGTACATAGTGCATTACACTCTTCTTTACAGTGTAAATCGGACGCAATGATACACTTATCACTCTTCTCGTATAGTTCCGGATACCTTCCACACATTGTCTTTTAAAAGACTTCGCGTGGTTAAAAATTTTCTTTCACATGTAGAAATATTTTAATGCGTTATACATATTATATTTGGCTATGGTGAAGATAAGGAAAGCATCAACAATCCTTATTGTACTATTTGCATTTTCCCTACTGTATCCTCTACTTGAGAATACTCGGAATACCTATGCTGATAATGCATCTAGAGAGCTTTCGTATATAATAAAAGTCGATAAAGTTGGTAACGCAACAGTCAATATAGTTTTTACCTCGACTGGTTCCGGAAATTTTTCTATCTATCTTCCCAAGTACGAACATATAATTATGTCGGTCTACAACGGGGAGATAGAGTGGCTACAGAATAAGTCTGTTGGGTACTGGTACTTTCTAGCCACTATCAGGTACTATTCATTTTCTGACGAGATAACAGTCGTTTTTAAATATAACTTCTCTTGGGCTTCATTAATGGTTGATGATAGAGGATGGTTTATGACCCCTCTAATAGGTACAGATAATGATATAGAAGTGACAGTTAACGTTTCTTTTCCAAACTATCGCAAACACACGTATTACTGTCCGTCACCCATATGGGAATCCGATGGCAACTTCGAATTTAAAATCAAAAACACTCTTAATGGTACTAGGGTTATAATATTATATTATCTCAAGGAGAAGATTCCTGAAGTAGTAACTACGCAAGAAATCAAGGATATGAAGGTTAAGGTTCGCACTCCACCATTCTACAAGAGTTTTGCTGAGAAAATCATCAGTATATTGAAAAAAAGTGTACCTTACCTAGACTATGTCTTTTGCGGTTTGCCAAATAATGTAGAATTCCGGCTTTTCTTGCCTAAAGATTTTCCAACAACCCTAGGTTACGTGATGGGCGAGGATATAAATGTCGGTGGAAAAGGGCCTGTGAATATAAATTTGGCCTTGATAAGATTCATGGAGGGGTACCTCGAGACTACAATTATTCATGAATATACACATTTGGCGCTCGGTATGATTGGGGTTGAAGCCAACAATGAGCTAAGATGGTTCCATGAGGGTGTTGCACAGTATCTTTCCCTAATAATTTGTGAAAAGGCCGGTGTGAATGTTACTGATATTAAAATGAGCTTAGATCAGGGAGCAATGAGCCTTTCACCTCCTTTTGGGTACCTACAGCATTGGTCCACGGGACCTAAACAGGGGCTATACTACTTGGCATCATATAAGATAGTTCGAGACTTAGCGATAAGGTATGGTGGAATGGAATTTTTCAGGAAGTTTGCTATAGAGGCTAAGAAATATGGCGAAATAGACACAAATGAGAAACTAGTAAAGGTTCTAAGTAAGGCAGCAGGAAAGGATTTAACTCCTTACTTTAAGAATCTAGGATTTCAACTTATCGAGACTAATAATGAGGAAGAATCAGCTCGGGATTCAATAGAATTGAAAATCGTTATCGGAGTACTCCTAGTTGTAGTGATAGCTCTAGCATTATATATTTTACTTATAGAAGGCCATCGTAGAGAGGAATACAAAGTTTGTCCTTACTGTGGTGCGAAGATACCATCCGATGCTGTATACTGTCCATACTGTGGAATAAGCCAGAGAGACTACACATACTACCAATTTAGAGATATTGAAGAAATTTAGCATAAAAAATACTTAATTTTCGAAGTTTACTGATGTTTTATTCAGATATCTCCTCAATATGAATAATCTGTACTGGGCATGCTTCCGCTGCACTTCTAACACATTCCTCTAATTCCTCGGGCACTATACCTTCTTCGAGTTTCCCATCAACCCTATACTTCTCAACTATCTGGCTTTTTCCATCCTCTTCACTCATTTCAAATATGTCTGGACAAAGGCTAACACATGCCATATCGCTAATGCATTCATCCCGAGGATCTATAACTACTTTAAATTTTTTAGCCATATTCTCACCTGCAAACTTAGAAGGGTGAAATCTTCTAAAAATTTTTCGTTACT
>Ga0209410_1000590_pt1 | contig 17007 bp, 16 predicted proteins | sample Mar14436cmmetaG_FD_184135 | JGI IMG/M metagenome (GOLD analysis project Ga0209410, IMG submission 184135) | Marine hydrothermal vent microbial communities from Guaymas Basin, Gulf of California to study Microbial Dark Matter (Phase II) - Marker... ... | reverse complement strand
ATTCGTAACATTTTAATACTTTTGTATCCTTTTATTAGGTATCATGAAGCTATATAGAACTGGGAAAGCAGCAAAGATGCTTGGAGTGCATAAAGTTACCGTGATTAGATGGATTAAGGAAGGTAAGATAAGGGCTATGAGAATTGGGAAAGAGTTTAGAGTTCCAGAGGATGAATTGAAAAGGTTGCTTGGAGGTAAGACTAGGAGTACAGCAGTAATTTATGCGAGAGTGAGTTCATTAGATCAGAAAAGTGACTTAGAGAGACAGATAGAATATTTAAAGGAGTATTGTTCGGCTAAAGGCTATAATACTGTGGATATTCTGACAGATATAGCATATGGTAAGGTGAATGTTGTAAGCTATTAGCTACAAAGATAGACTTACGAGGTTTGGATTTAAGTATTTAGAAGAGTTCTTTAGTTCGCATGGAGTTAGGATTGAAGTTGTATTCGGAGAGGAACCTAAAGGCTTACAGCAAGAACTTATTGAGGATTTAATAGCAATTGTAACATCGTTTGCTGGTAGGCTCTATGGGATGAGATCACATAAAAAGAAGAAGGTGGTGGAAAGTGTCAAGCAAGCGATTAGAGACTGTTAAGCTTACGGCAAATTTCAAGCTAGACAAGCATATCCCCTTGCCATTTGAGCTATACAGAGGAATTATAAATGGGCTTCTAGAGTACGCCCACTCTAGGGGAATTACATCCTTCAAGGGGCTTAAATCGGAGAAATACCATGAGCTAAGAGCTAGATGCCCTAAGCTTCCATCACATTATATATACACTGCATGTCTGATGGCTTGCTCAATTTACAAGAGCTTCAGGAAACTTAAGAGGAGGGGAAGGGTCAAGAAGGATAAGCCAGCATTCAGGAAAGATGTGATAATGCTGGACGACCACCTATTCTCAATAGACTTAGAGAACTGGAGAGTTTCAATAGCAACACCAAGTGGTAGGGTGGAAGTAGGGCTACTTCATGGAACCTATCATGAGAAGTTCAGGGAAATGAGAGTTGGTCAAGCATGGATAGTTAAGGACGGAAAAGATCTTTACTTGAAAGTAGTATTCTCTAAGGAAGTAGAGATATTAGAGCCAGATGAGAGAGCAATAGCTGTAGATATTAATGAGAATAACGTTACCTTCGGCACTATAGATGAAGTTAAGAAGGTAGAGACAAAGGAGAGAGCGATAAGGACAGCATACTTCTTAAAGAGGAGGAGGGTTCAATCTAAGCCTAGGCTAAATGAGAAGCCCATACTAGCCAAATATGGGAGGAGAGAGTGGAGGAGGATTAAGGAGATATACCATAAAGTAGCAAATGAGATCATCAAGATGGCTAGAGAGAAGAGAGCATCCACAATCATTCTTGAAAATCTTAAGAATATTAGGAGAAGAATTAAGAGGACAAAAGAGCTAAATGGCAGATTACATCGCTGGAGCTTTAGAAAACTACAATTCATCATAGAGTATAAGGCGAGACTTAACGGGATTAATGTAACCTATGTCAGCCCTAAAGGCTCATCCTCACGCTGCCCGAGATGTGGGGAGAAGTTAAGCCCGAATGGGCAGTACAGAGTGCTAAAATGCAAGAGATGCGGCTTTGAAGAAGATAGAGATGCCATAGCAGTTCTAAATTTATTAAGGAAATACAAGATAAATGTGGGGGCTTCATCCGTTCACCCCGAAAGTCTCTCCACGAAAAGAGGGGAAGACTATCCGCTACTTTTGTAGTTTTCGTCTCTTTCGTAGCGGATAGTCAGAACGGTCTATTTAGAACTTGAAGTTTCTGACTTTCTTTCCTATTAGTCCCTTCTTTACTGTTATGTCGACTTCGACTTCCCAGATGTCCATCCTCGCTCCTGTAGAATACCATACCCTCGTAAATTTTACATTCTTGATCTTGTCAGCCCCATATTACGTCTCTAAGTGCCTCCTTACGACGCTCTGGGCACTAAAGGCATCCCTTATCCGAGATTCCTCCTCCATCTTATCCAATTTTATAATAATACTGGGAATAAATAATTGACGGGCTATATTACCGAAGATCATAGAGAGCCGGCATCTTAATTTTATGATCACCCCTTGATTATTGTATATGAAGGATATGCATGGGTGAAGTGTTGCTGGTTGAGCAGGAATAGGCCTCTGGCATTGGCGTTGCTCTCGGGGGGATTGGACAGCCTATTAGCAACCATGCTGGTTCTAGAGCAGAATGTAGATGTTGAGGCCATAAACTTCATGACTCCATTCTATATTGGCGAGTTGGAGTCTATACGATGGTTCAGCAAGACCTTTAAGATTAAGGTTCACCGGGTCTTCCTTGGAGATGAATACTTAAGGATGGTTGTCGATCCACCGCATGGATATGGAAGCCAGATGAATCCATGCATAGACTGCCGAATACTCATGTTCAAAAAGGCCAGAGAGATCGCTGAGAAGGTGGGGGCGGACTTCATAGTTACTGGCGAGGTTCTGAATGAAAGACCCTTTTCTCAAAGGAGAAATGTGATGCTCCTAATAGAGCGTGAGGCTGGATTAGAAGGTAAAGTTTTGAGGCCCTTATCTGCCAAGCTTCTGCCCGAGACCGAAGCGGAGAAGGCTGGACTGATAGATAGGAGTAAGCTGCTGGCGATTAGAGGGAGAAGAAGACGCCCACAGATCGAATTGGCTGAAAAGTTAGGGTTGGAGAGGTATCCAACTCCCTCAGGTGGATGTCTGCTGACGGATCCAGAATTCAGCCGTAGGCTCAGGGATCACCTTGAGCGTGAAGGAAAGCTAACATTAACCGATGTTGCACTATTGAAGGTTGGCAGGCACTTCAGAATTAACAGGGCTAAAATAATCGTTGGAAGGAATAAGAGGGAGAATGATAGGCTTCTATCCCTCGCTAGACTCCACGGCTTCACCTACATGAAGACCGCAGAATATAAGGGGCCTGTCACACTATGCCTTGGACGCACTAATAGGAACGTGCTTGTAAAGGCCGCTGAGATAACAGTTCAATACTCGGACTCCCCAAAGGATACTCCGGTAAGGGTTATTGTCATAAAAGATGGGATAGGGAAGATCATCACGGCTAGGGCCATAAATGTAGATGAATTGGAGAGCCTCAGAATATAAACCTCAATATGCATCACAATGCTTATATAAGACGATATTTTAAGAGCATGACTCGATGGTGATGAAAGTGAGGGATCACGTTTGCCCTCGCACAAGAAGGGCACGTAGCTCCTTCTAAAGAATCCAATAATTGCCTTAAGATCCATTCTAGGCATGAATTTTTCTTCAGTGTATGTTTTATGCCGGGATGGCCGAGTGGCTAGGCAAGCGGCTGCAGACCGCTGTACGAGGGTTCAAATCCCTCTCCCGGCTCCACCAGTTTGAATTTGGCTCTAGTTTCATCCTCACTCCCGCTCATAGCCTCTAACCCAATTAGCTAGAATCTCGCTCTGCAGTTTAATTCGCGATATGTGCTGTGGTCAAGTTGTCTACTCACGCCTATGTTCTCTTAGAACATAAAGCCTTTCCCGCAAAGTTGGAGGTAAAGCGGTCTGAAGTCTCATCGTCTTTCAATAAGCAACCTAGCATGACATGGCGGTCTTTCAATATTTTCTGCATATGCTGATGCGGTAATCACGAAGAAACCTATATATGCAGTAAGAAAAGAATATAACAGTCAAAAAGGGATTGGTGAGCGTCATATTGGAGGAGGCACTAGTCAACATTAGGGGTTTAACTGTTGAATTTAGGATTCCCCGTGGAATACTCAGAGCGGTAGACAACGTAGACCTCGATATTTATAAAGGTGAGGTTTTAGGCCTTGCTGGCGAGAGCGGATGCGGCAAGTCAGTTCTGGCGCATGCCATGTTGAAGATCGTGGATCCAAATGGATACATCAAAAACGGCAAGGTCATCTATAATTTGGAAGGCGAAAAGATCGATGTCCTATCTTTATCTAAGGAAGATCTTAGAAAATTTCGGTGGAGCAAGGCGGCCATAGTATTTCAGGGCGCCATGAACTCATTTAATCCCCTCATCAGAATAGGAGATCACTTCATAGATACAGTTGAGGATCATAAGGGGCACATTTCTAAAACTTCAGTCTTTGAGACGGCAGCTAGGCTCCTTAAGGAAGTGAGGTTGGATGCCAATCAAGTCCTTAGGATGTTTCAGCATGAGATGAGCGGAGGAATGAAGCAGAGAACGCTTATTGCGCTGAGCTTCATATTAAGCCCAAACTTTATAATTTTGGATGAGCCTACCTCAGCGTTGGATGTACTTACACAGAAGTTCATAGTGAAGCTCCTGAGGGATATACATGATAAGACCGGCTTAACGATGCTCTTCATAACTCATGATTTAGCCGTTCTTGCTGAGATAGCCGATAGAATAGCCATCATGTATCTTGGCAACATAGTGGAGATAGCCGATACCGAAAGTATATTCTATGATCCAAAGCATCCATATACTGAGGCTCTCATTAAGGCTATACCGTCAATAACTGGAAGCATAGAAGATCTCAAGCCGCTCCCAGGGCCGGTTCCAGACCCCGTAAATCCGCCTCCTGGATGCAAGTTTCATCCTAGATGCCCGAAAAGGATGGATGTCTGCGCTAAAGTTAAGCCTAAACTCGTGGATGTCGGCGGAGGCCGTATGGTAGCCTGTCACCTATATGATTAGCATGGGAAAATCAGATTTTAATATAGGTGGCAGGCTACAAGGCGGTTTTTAACCTCTCTGAGTTCCGGTGTTTTTTCTTCGCATATCTTCTCTGCATATGGACATCTAGTATGGAATTTACATCCGGACGGAAGATCGACTAGGCTGGGGATCTCCAAGCTTCTGAGTGGCGGTAACCCACGTTCCTTTGCTAGCTTTGGATCCGGCACTGGAACGGACATGATCAGAGCCTTTGTGTATGGATGCATGGGGTTCTGGATGACTTCTTCAGTATCACCTACCTCCACTATGTTTCCGAGATACATTATGGCTATTCTCTCTCCAGCTGCGAAGTACCTGGCAATTGCAAGGTCATGCGTTATGAATAAATATGCCGTACTGAATTTCTTCCTGAGATTCAAGAGGATATCCAGTATCTCGATTCTGAGAGATGCATCGAGCATTGATACAGCTTCATCTGCGACTATGAAGCTCGGGTTGACGCTTAAGGCTCTTGCTATTGATATTCTCTGCATCTGACCTCCGCTAAGCCTGCATGGATACCTATTTAAGAAGTCCTCTGGTGGGGATAAACCTACCATCTCCAGAAGCTCAGCGGACATCTTCCTAGCCTCGGATCGATTAGAGGCTATCTTGTATTTTAGTAGCTGCGGATAAAGTGCTGATATGACCTTCTTCATGGGATTTAGGGTGCTATATGGATCTTGAGGGATTAGCTGAGCGTTCCTTCGGAACTCCCTAAACTCCTCTCCCCTAAGAGACCAGACATCCTCTCCCCTAAACTTTACTTGTCCCTCATCAGGCTTAAGCAGGGCGAGCATCAGCCTTCCAAGGGTGCTTTTTCCACATCCTGACTCGCCGACTAATGCGACTATCTCATTCTCTCCAATATTCAAGCTTATGTCATCAACGGCTCGTATGTGCTTCTTTACGCCAAGCAATCCCTTACGTACCTCAAATATCTTTGAGGCATGTATAGTCTCTATTAGCGGCGTGGACAAGACTTGCTCCCCCTACTTTTCTCTAAGTCTAGGATTGAATATCTTATCTATTCCGTTGCTGAAGAGTACAAGCCCTATCTGCAGGATCGTCACGGCGGCGGCCGGAGCGAGGACATACCAGCTTCCTACACCAGTAACAGTGCCCGAAACTGCCATTGCCATATGCATCATCGCGCCCCAGTTGCCCGGCCTGTAGGGCAGTAGCCCCAATGCCATAAGCCCAACATAGGAGTATAGGGCTCCAATCATGCTCAATATGAGATTCATAACTATGTAGGGCAGTATGTTCGGCATTATCTCGCTGAATATAATGTGTAGCTTGCCTAGGCCGAGAGTTTGAGAGACCTCAATGTAAGGTTCCCTCTTTATTGAGAGTATCTGGGACCTCACAGATCTGGCCAATCCAGCCCATGACGTTATGCTCAATAGAGCGGCAGCCATGAATATGTTCACCTCAATTCCGCTACCTATAAGGAAGGCCGCTATGACCATCAGGAGGGGAAATCCTGGGATCGTTAGGACTATATCCGTAATAGTCATGACTATAAGGTCAACCGTGCCGCCTGAATAACCCGAGAATATCCCGACTACAGTGCCGACTAACACAGTGATAAGACCCGCAAGGAATGCTACTATAAGCATGTCGGGCGCTCCATGAACCAGCTGCGCAAATATGTCTCTTCCCCAGGGATCTGTCCCAAGTGGATGCTCAAGGCTTGGAGGAAGATATGCGCTTTCCAGATTCGGCGTTAGATTAAGCGGAACTACCATCGGCCCTATCACGGCTAGGCCGACATAGAATAATACTATGATGAAGCCAGCCACCGCTCTCTTATCAGTCGCCAATAGGGTAAGCGGCTCATATATCCAAGCGCGGGCTACTGAAAGAATAATTCTAACGATCGAGCGATTAGTTTTTCTTTCCATTTTACTCACCCAACTTCACTCTTGGATCGAGCTTACCATAAAGCAGATCAGCAATGAAGTTGGACACTATGACTGCGGTGACTAGTATTATGAATGTTCCCTGTATGAGCGGATAGTCCCTATAGCTCATGGCTAAGCCCATTACCATGCCGATTCCACTATATCCGAAGTATGTCTCTATTAGAACTGAACCTCCAAACATGTACCCTAAATTAATCGCGAGCGTAGTGAATAGCGGCAATATTGCGTTTCTGCCGACATACGTCATCGCCACCCTCCTATCCTTTAAGCCTCTGGCCTCAGCGGCTATAACATAATCTTCACCTAAAACTCTTATTGTGTTGCTTCTCATAGCAAGCATCCAGCCGCCCATGCTGGTAATAACGTATGTCATCATCGGCAGAAATGCATGGTAGAGTACGCTGGATATGAATGGAAGGTTGAAGCCAGGCGTTATACTGACGTCGTAGCTGCCTCGAGGGGGAAAGGCTGGTATTTGTATTGCCAACGCGAATAGGAGGAAAAGAGCCATTATATAATTTGGAACGGCATATACTATGCTGGCGAATGTAGATGCGCCTGTATCAAATAAGCCTCCTCTTCGATATGCCATTAACATTCCTAAGCCTACGCCTAGAAGGAAGGATATCGTCGTAGAAAGCGAAAGGATGAATATGGTCCACGGTAGAGCCGCGACTATCGGTTGCATCACAGGGATTGTTCCTCCACTACTCATGGTTCTCCCAAAATCACCATGCAAAAGACTCCATATATAATCTAGGTATTGCTGCCATATTGGCTTTGAAGGCTCAATATCAAGTAGCAACTTTACCATGGCATAAGCATCCTCTCTACTCATTCCGTAATCACGCATATAAGTGATGACAAGCATGTCCACGACATTACCCGGCATGAGCCTTACCAAAAAGAAAGTTATCGTAACCACTATATAGATTGTTAATATAGCCAGTAAGCCCCTCTTAAGTATCCAATTCACTTCAATGCCTCCAAGCCATACAACATTAATCTTTATAGCATATAAGTTTTTAAGTTCTCGGCTCTAATATTTTTGGTAGAAGATGTTTTAATTGATTTCCAAATTCTACTGTAGAAAAGACGCTTGAATAGCCTTTCGAAACTTAAGATGCATCCTTCGGTTTGGGGTTTCCCCTCAAATTTAGCGTTAACTCTCCCCCGACAAGCCGTAATCGCGATGAGGATTGTGGGATGAGCAGAGGGGAAAAGTAGCTGCACATCTCCTGAGGTGTTACTGGAACACAATTCTTTAATAGAAACTTTCATGAAAAACTCTATTTAGCGGGAAAAATTGCCGTTTTCTTCATGCATCACATGCGAGCTAATGAATCTTCTATTGTATAGAATTCCCTTCCATACTATATTTCCAGACTTAACGAGTATCACGTATGTAACATTTTCTGGAGCTGGATGGTATTTTATGCTAATGAATATGTTTGATGCATAATAATTGTATACTTCAAGATTTAATGTGGATGTAGATGCATTTCTGCCTCCCCTCCAATCGAGCGTAAGCGGATCCGAGATCTCCAAATGGCAGATGCATCTCAAATATAGAAGAGTATAGTCTCTGATGAAGTCTGGCTTTAATGGGGATTTAAGCCAGCGCTGATATATATTGTCAGGGTAGGTCTTCCTCCAGGTGTAGCCGCACTTTAAGCATCTCCATAGGAAATTCTCGCTTCTCGTGCCTATCGGGGTCCAAACGTAGGGGCTTCCATCATTAGGGCATCTAATCAGATCTTCGCCGCTTAATGGGGCTCTATAAGATCTTAATAGATACGCTGAGACTAAGACTACAGCAATCAGAAGGATCGTAATAGCTGCTTGTTTATGATTCATAGTCTCCGTCAGTTATGCCTAAGTTTATACTCTCTTATTATTCTATGCCTTAGAACAATTACGTTCACTTAATAGGACATGGACGACCCAGCTCTTTTTAGATAGAGTATTTGAGATCGAATTTCTTAACGTATTTTTCGGCGATCTCGAAGAATGCATTTCTAACACTCTTGACGCATTCCCATTCAAGGCCGTATATCGACAATTTTATATGCTTGCTCATGCCCCTCTGAAGCCCAACGATCCCCCTCTTGATCATCTCCTCAGCTAAGAAGAATCCCCTCCTTTTATGATGATTAGATATCTCCCAGAAGATTGGAGTTTCGAAGTGCATTAGATGATGATTATGCGGTCTCTCTCCGATGAGGCTAACTCCATCCAGCCTCTCCATCTCCCGGATGAACCATCGGATCTTCTCTAGCTCTTCATTCCATCTCTTCACCCTATCGACGACATGCTGAAATGAGTACATAGCGGATATTAATGGGGCTCCGCCTATACTGCAACCGAATAAAGCTGGAATTTTATTTTTTACTTTGCTCTCTAGTGTTGTTTTGCCGACAGTGAGCTTAAGTAGCCTCCCAGACCATTCATTTAGCGTTACCAAGAAGCCTAGAGGGGCGAGAGATGCCATTGACTTATGAGCTGATGCCGTTAGGAAGTCAGCATGTAGATCCTTCATGCTCAAGGGCATTATACCAGCGGTATAGGCGGCGTTCACCATGTATGGTATTCCATATTCTTCGGCTAGTTTACCGATCTCTTCGGCTGGATTCAAATTGCCATGATAGGGATCAACGTGGGTAACAGCTATGAGACACGGCAGCTTTCCAGTCCTATTCTTGATCTCTTCGATCTTACGCTGAAAGCTCTCAGCTGAAATTTTATATTCGGGAGATCCAGTATTCGGTGCCTCTTCTATTCTGAGTCCAGATAGCTCAGCTGCTATAACGGTCGTATAGTGACATAACGAATCGGCCAGAACAATTCCCGCGTGCTTCCTGTCCCCATTACTCCGCAAATAATCACTTATTGTCTTCATAACTGCGAATTGGGCTGCCCTGCAGCCAAAGGTGTGATAGGAGATTTCTCCGCCGAGAAACTCGGCTACGTCGGCTAGAAAGTCTCTTATGGGAGGCTTTGTTATCAAGCTCGACTGGCCATTAACGCAGTCGAAGCATATAGAGTATCCGACGCTTAACCAGCCATTTTTAACCATTCTCTTCTGAACATCACTTGGAAGTAAGCCTCCAGTCATTAGTGGATTAACAATTATGGCTTCTCTATACCTATTTCTTACAGAGCCATAATCTCGTGTCATAACTTATCACATCTTTAGAATACTCGTCTCGATTAAATCTTTCTGGCTTGATGTATCTATCTTTATATGATAATTAGATGTGAATACAAGGCACCCTGATAATATAGTATCAGCAAAAAGGCCTTAAATTGACTATTAAAACAAATAGAATGAACTGGAAAGATTAAATTTACTGAAGCGGTTTTCCTTGAAAAATAATTTACAGAATAAAGCGTAAATTATTTAAGTAAATAGTAGCATTCTCTTATTTGGGATGAAATAAAATGAGAAGAGCTGCTATAATTCTTTTGGCTCTTCTGTTGCTGGCTACGCCAACAATTGCTGTAGCACCACCCGCATTAGCTCAGGAAAAAACTGTGATGAGAATCCTTCAGCCATGCGAGCCGCCCCCGACCATGAAAAGCTTTAACGCCTTCTTCTCAAGCCTTCCAAGCTACCTGATACTCGAGCCCCTATTCTACTATAGCAGAGGAGAGAACAAGTTCTATCCATGGCTGGCTGAAAGCATGACACAGGAGCCGGCTGGAGACTATATAAAGGTAATAGTGAAACTTAGGAAGGGAGTGAAGTGGAGCGACGGCAAAGAACTCACGGCTAAGGACGTCTTAACCACATACTGGATCTGGGGATGGATCAGAAAGTGGTGGCCAATATGGAAGTATACGCCTAAAATAGAAGCCACGGACGATTACACGGTAATATTCTACCTGAAAAAGACGGCTCCTCCTTGGGCATTGGGGCGTTGGATTTTTAGCAGAGCAATAGTCTCATATGCACAGTATGGAAAGTTTGCTCCAGGACTGAAAGTTCCAGGTTCAATACCGCTAAAGGATGTTGACACAGATAAGCTCCTGGAGGAACTTAAGGAATATAAGCCCGACAAGTACATCGGAACTGGACCCTATGTCTATAAGTCCTACACGGATACTGAGTGGGTATATGAGAAGAGAGATCACAACTGGGTGAAGGATCTAGGGGTAACATGGACGCTGAAAGTAGGCAAGTATGAGTACAAATTTGGCGGAGGAGCCCAATTCGATGAGATACACTGGTACAGAAGGATAAGCGACCCAGCGAGCTGGCCGCTGATAATGGCAGGCAAATTTGATTATACTTGGACTGGTCTCTCACAGACATGCTATGAGACGGTAGCGAAGAAGCCCGGATACTGGGCTCCGACCGGCCCATGGTTGCATGGGCATGCACTGTACTTTAACTGTGAGAAGTTCCCATTGAAGGTTAGGCAGGCAATAGCATACGCAATAGACCGGGTGGAGTACTGCAAGATAGCTGTCGAATGGGGACCAGAGAGCGTCACACGGGCTGAGTGGCCAGTCTGCATCTCACCATCAGATGTCTATAACTGGCTATCCAAGGACTGGCTGGCAAAGTGGATAGACAAATACGAGTATAACCCAGATAAGGCTGAGAAGCTACTGAAGGAGGCCGGATACACAAAGAAGGATGGCCTATGGTATACTCCTGACGGCAAGAGGTTCTCTGTGACCATTCACGTGCCAGCTGGATGGTCCGGATGGGTTCCGGGAGCAGAGAACGTAGCGACACAGCTAAAGAGGTTCGGCATAGACGCCAAGGTCATAGAGTTAGACTGGGGAATGTGGGGTAAGACGATAAGAGAGAATGGCGCATTCGACCTAGCAATAGATTTCTGGACATACGGTGTCTACTATCCATGGGACAGCTACCACAGATTCTACTACGATTATACCGTCGGCGTTGGCGGATTACACTTCGATCCAATAGTTGAGGTTCCAGAGGGAGTATCAGAATATTCGGGAAAGGTGAATGCGACCGAACTGGCTGAGAAGCTCGGACAAACCCTGCCTAAGGAGGAGGCAGTCGAATTAACGAAGGCACTCGCATACATAACCAACCACTACCTGCCGGTTCTCCAGCTACATGAGAAGAAATGGGCAAACACATTCAACATAGAGAGGGTTGACTGTGCACTTGGATGGAGCGTCCTAATGGCGGCGAAGGAATTCCAGATAGAGATGGGCAACAACCCAGGATTCGTATATGGATTTATGATAGGCTCAGGTCTGCTAAGGCCCGGAAAGGCAGCCGCCCCAACGCCCACAGTCACCTTCTTGACCACGTATGCTAAGACTGATATTCCTGCGTTTACTGGAGTAGATGGGAAGACCTACGGTCCATTCAAGGCCGGAGAGGCAATGATCATACCAAAAGATGACGCAGAGAAACTCGTTAAGGAAGGAAAGGCGACATTCACTCCTCCCTCGAGAATACCGGCCGAGACGATTAACAGCCTAGTAGAGGCCGTCAAGGACTTGAAGACTACAATATCCGAGATGAAGACTACAATACCTGAGAATGTGAAGGCTTCAATATCCGGAATGACCTCTCTAGTATACGCTAGCATTGGAGTAAACGTCATAACGCTAATACTCGTCCTCGTAACCTTGGCAGCAGTCCTAAGGAAGAAAAGCTAAAATCACCTCTCCCTTTTTTGTGTTCCGTTAATCGTAAATATATAGAAGTTTACTTTTACGATAATTTTCGATGCCTATTGATCTACTATATTAAATCTGTGATCTCTAAAGTTCAAACTTCCACTTTATTTCCTACTGATCCTCCATTTTGTTCCTTTAGGGGTATCCTCAAGGATTATGCCGATGCTTCTTAGTCTGTCCCTTATTCTATCAGCGGTCTCCCAGTCCATCCTCTTTCTCAACTCGTTCCTTACATCAACGAGTATGCTAATCACATCCTCAAGAAGTCTATTATTGTAGGAGGCCTCCATCTCAGCCTCCCACCTAATTCCGAGAACTTCAAGGAGATCCGTGAATATCTTTAGGATTCTCCGCTTGATCCTTCCTTCAATATTATCATTAACGTCCGCATAATTGTTTATCGCCTTTGCCATGCCCATCAAAGCTGAGATCGCCAATGGAGTGTTGAAGTCGTCGTCCATAGCCTCCTCAAACCTCATCTTTCCATCCTTGATCTCCAAGAGTAACCTCCTATCTTCAGCCGTCTCATCTTCCCTCATAGGAAGATCATTGAGCCTCCTCAAAGCATTCATCAGCCTCTCAAATCTTCTCTTCGCACTCCTCAGCGCGTCCTCATTAAAGTCTAATGGGCTTCTGTAATGGGCTGATATTAGAAAGAATCTCAGGACTTCAGGACTGCACATTTTAAGGGCATCCCTTACAGTTATGAAGTTGCCGAGGGACTTTGACATCTTCTCGCCTCTGACAGTAAGCCACTCGTTATGAAGCCAATACCTCACAAAGGCCTTTCCGGTAATAGCCTCAGCCTGCGCAATCTCATTCTCATGATGCGGAAATATAAGATCCTTACCTCCCATGTGAATATCTATGGTTTCACCTAAATACTTCTGAGCCATAGTTGAGCATTCAATGTGCCATCCAGGTCTTCCCTTCCCCCATGGACTATGCCATCCAGGCTCTCCAGGCTTACAAGCCTTCCACAAGGCAAAGTCTGCTGGATTTTTCTTCTTCGGATTAACCTCTATTCTGGCGCCCATCTCTAGGGCTTCAGCCCTATTTCCAGACAACTTCCCATACTCCTCGAATCTTGAAATGTCAAAGTACACATCGCCGTCAACGACGTAGGCGTATTCTTTCTTGATCAGAGTCTCGATCGCCCCTATTATCTCCGGGATATGCTGGGTTGCACGTGGCGTAACATCTGGCCTTTCAATGTTAAGTTTGGCTATGTCCTCGAAGTATGCGTTACTGTAGATCTCGCCTAGCTCCTGAATGCTTATACCCGTTTCTTTAGCCCTATTTATTATCTTATCATCGATGTCCGTTATGTTGCTGACATACCTGACTTTAAAGCCCTTATACCTCAAGTATCGCCTAACAACATCGGCCACGACGAATGCCCTTGCATTACCTATGTGAATGTAATCGTAAACTGTCGGTCCACAAACATACATTCGAACCTCGCCTGGATTGAGGGGAATGAACTCTTCCTTTCTCCTTCCAAGAGTATTGAATACCCTAAGAACCATTCTTGTTCATCCATCAACTATTTTCCTAATCACTGAATCAATTAAGATACAAGATTAAAAATTTGTCTCCCACATTATGATTTCTCAAGTCTTTTTCTCCCTAATATGCTGCTCCATTCAATCCCGCTATGAATATCAAGGACATGCTTTTGTCCTGCATAATGTATCCGCCTATCGCAGAGAGAAGGATCTTAGGCTCATCCACTCGAAGCTGCCGAATTCAACAGCCGACATCATCTCTGAAGGATTGTCAAATGGACATGGTTCGCCAGCGAGGCCCTACTGATTACGAAGAGAAGCGAGAATACAATATATCAAGGAGAGAATGGCATGAAAGAGCATCGGGGCGGCTGAGATACTCTTATCGAGGAAGATCACCTCACTACATCGCTCTCCTCCTCAACCCTAAAGATCAGAAGTATTTAGATTATGATATGAATCTTGAAATAGTGAAGAATAGCCCTAAAATCTCTTCGCCCATTTGGAATCCTATTCTGAACAAGAATCCGGATGAAGTTCCTGTTATGCCGAAGCCGAATCCTCCAATCATCCTCATGAATGAGTACCGCGACATGATCTCTACTGGCTTCTATGGAAAAAATCTTTTGGACTTCTCTGCATATTTCAAGATTCTCCTCTCTGATAGGATGATGAAGAAGGGATCTTCATGACAGTCTCTTATTTATCTGCCATACGTTAATACATAAGAATTACAAGCGAATTCAGCCTGTACGATCTATTCTGGTTGATAAGAGATGAGTAATAGAGCCAATAAGATCCTAAGATTGGATGACGTAGAGGAGTGCATTATACTGGAGAGGCTGAACAGATTCATAGTGAAGATATCGTTGAATGGGGCTATAATGAGAGCATACATCTGCAATACGGGCAGGCTCCCAGATTATATAGTGATGGGTAGAAGGGGCTTCTGCATTAGGCATGAGAGAATACTAAAATCTGACCGTAGACTATTCGCCGTTGAGGATGGAGATTCAGCCGCAATCATAGATACGCATCTTCAAATGCAAGCATTAGAGAGGCTCATAGCCTCAAAGATGATATCCTGGATTAGATCCTGCCGCATTCTAAAGAGGAACATCAGATTGAAGAATTCGTTGATCGATTATCTATTGGACTGTAATGGTGAGAACGTATATTTAGAGGTTAAAAGCGCCGTCTTAAGGAGGGGCGGATACGCGATGTATCCTGATTGTCCATCACAGCGTGGAAGAAGACACATAAGAGAGATCACCGAGCACGTCAAAAGTGGTGGGAGGGGAATAATACTATTCATCGCAGCGATGCCAAACGTAGAGGCATTCAAACCGAACATCTCAGTGGATCCGGAGATGGACCGTCTGCTCAAAGAGGCGGATAGGACAGGAGTCGTTATTAAGGCTATTCAGATGCATTATGATCCAAGGAGCCGCTTTATATGCCTCCTTAACGATGATCTCCGAGTTGAAAACCTAATGTGAGGGCGGATGGCGGATTCGAGGCTGAATGTCTTGAGCGGACGTGATAGGCTGATTGATCTGATTAAGGACTTAAAGAGGAGCGAAATTAGCATCCTCGTAGATAAGAGGATATCAGAGTTTAAGAGGCTTAGGAAGGGATCAAGCCGCGAGATCTTTAAGGAGCTGTGCTTCTGCATCTTATGCGCAAATTACTCGGCTGAACGGAGCATAAAGATTCAAAGAGAGATAGATGAAGGATTCTTGACGCTTCCGCTTTCACAGTTGACCAAGAGACTGAGAGAGATGGGATATCGCTTCCCAAAAAGCAGAGCGTCATATATAGTTGCCGCTAGAAAATATTATGATATTATAAAGGATGTCATGGCATCCCTTAATGATCCCAGAGAGATTCGGGAGTGGCTTATCAGGAATATTCGGGGGATTGGACCGAAGGAGGCGAGTCACTTCCTAAGAAACATCGGCTACTCGGACCTTGCGATCATAGACTTCCACATACTCGATCTGCTTGATCGATATGGGATCGTCGAGAAGCCCAAGACGATGACTAAATCGAGGTATCTGCGAATCGAGGATGAATTGAGAAGATTATCTAGGGATGCAGGTTTGAGCTTGGCGGAGCTGGACCTGTACTTGTGGTATATTGCGACTGGAAAGATTCTAAAGTAAGATGGAAATTATTTTTAGCAAATAATCTGGGAGGAGATGATAAAGATGAACTTTTACTCTGAAGACGTAATGTTATCAACTAATAAGCGAATTGAGATAATAGACATAACAGATGAAGTATATGCTGTTGTTAGGAGAAGCGGTATAAAGAATGGCATTGTTAACCTTTGGGTTCCACACTCAACAGCGGCGATAGCCGTAAATGAACATGACGCGGACCTGTGGGAAGATATCTTGGATGTCCTTCAGAGGATCGCTCCATTAAAGGGCAATTATCGCCATAACGCAAAGTATGGATGGAGCATCAGAGAGCAGAATGCCCATGCGCATATCCTCAACTGCATAATCAGGCCGGGAGTCTCGATCCCCCTCGAGAATGGAAGGATGCATCTGGGAACATGGCAGTCAATACTCTTCATAGAGATGGACGGCTCAAGATCACGTAGGGTTCACGTGCAAGTCATGGGAGAATAATACTCACTTAAAAGCGGGTTGCCAAATAGGACCATTGGAGGATATCAGCATTGAGGAAGTATCCATTGAGTAGCGGGATTCCATGCATTCGGCATAAATGCAATCTGTGCTGTATTGAGACTGAAATGTCGCTTACAAGCTCGGATATTAACCGCATCTTAAGGCTTGGATATAGACTTGAAAATTTCGCAGTTAAAGTTGAGGGTGAGTGGAGACTAAGGAACATCGATGGGAAATGCGTATTTCTTGGAGATAAGGGCTGCAGAATATATCCTTACAGGCCTCTTGGATGCAGATTGTATCCTCTAGTCTATGATGAATCCTCTGGAACCGTGAGGTTCGATGAAATATGCCCATACGCCGATGAGTTCGAGAGGACAGATGAGGACGTCCACAAGCTGATAAATCTATTGTCGCATCTGAGTATGGAAAGAGATATGAAGCGATGAGGAGGCTATAAGCGAATTAAGTCTCATTTACCTCGGAAAGTAATATTAATAGGCAGAGTGCTCCATTCATATCTTTGAGTTTTAATGCTGATCGAAAAATGGTAAAATC
>Ga0209410_1000589_pt1 | contig 17025 bp, 8 predicted proteins | sample Mar14436cmmetaG_FD_184135 | JGI IMG/M metagenome (GOLD analysis project Ga0209410, IMG submission 184135) | Marine hydrothermal vent microbial communities from Guaymas Basin, Gulf of California to study Microbial Dark Matter (Phase II) - Marker... ... | reverse complement strand
ATGATATAACTGAATTGAATAAGCTTCTTGATATAGCGAAAGCCTCTGGCTTTATGGTTTCAGATTATGATTTTATGTTAGCTTTCAGGGAACGTTCGAGGGCTGTAGGTATTCACTCGGAGATTCTCGTTTTTAGGCTTGATATTGTATTTGCTAGCGAAATAGATAAGGAAAGGTTGAGGAGGGCTAGAAGCTATCATATTGAATGTACTCCTGTAAGGATTGTAAGAGTTGAGGATCTAATTCCATACTTGATAATGTATGGTAAGATTGAGGATGCACTTTTTCTACTGAGGAAATACAGGGATACTATAGACTTAGCTCTTATGGAAAATTTAAGCAGAAGGCTTGGAGTATACGAGAAATTAATGAAGCTTCTCACGAGGCCAGATGGATGAATTTGATGAATGTTGTGTAAATTGGCTGCGGAAGAAATATATTTCTGATTTATCTCTTTGCCCCTATGCCTAGCTATATAGCGAAAGCCTACTTGGACTCGTTTTTTATGCTGTTTATAGTTTTTGATGCTATAGGTAATGTGCCTATATTCTATATGTTGACGAAGGATATAGATCGCAGACGTAGGCATAGGATATTTTTTAGGTCTGTTGTTATTGCTGGATGTCTCCTGATATTCTTCATGTTTTTCGGGGATCTATTTTTAAGCTACTATAGGGTTACCTTGGACGACTTCCGTATTGCTGGAGGGATTCTGCTTTTAATATTGGCTGTTGAGGGGCTTTTGGGTAGGGTTGAGGCTGAGATTATTAGAAGCGAGGATATTGCTATTTTCCCTATGGCTACTCCGCTGATGGCTGGTCCGGGCAGCATATATACCGTTATTTACCTGAATTCCCTGTATGGTTTTGCTCCAACGCTTACGTCAGTTATTTTAAATGTTGCTTTTGCCTGGATTATATTGAGGTGTAGTGACTGGATTCTGTCGAAACTAGGCAGAAACTTCCTCCTAGTCTTCTCTAGAATTATGGCTTTTCTGTTGGCTGTAATAGCTGTAACTATGCTTAGAGAAGGGATCGTGGGCGTAGCTAGTAGGTACTTAAAGTAATTTTGGCCTCATTACTAGGCTTATTGCTGGCACGTGCCTTAGCTCTTCGTTTGCCACGTTTCCCCATTCATGATATATCCTGTATTTCCTTTCTATTCTGAATAAGCAAATGAAGGGATGGAGATATTTCTCCAGTTTTTCATGTGTGTATATATGCGGCGTCATGTCGAACTCCAATAGAAATATTCCATTCTCGTCCAGTATTCTATGTACCTCGCCTGCATATCCCATCCTATCTCGTATGAAGGTATATAGATATGAATCTATGATTATATCAAAGGTTTTATCTCTAAATGGAAGAGGAAAGTTTGCATTACAGCGTAAGGGCATGAGAGTGTATCTATCGGCCTCAGAAGCAATCAGCATTTTTAGACTTTCCAGGTCTACATCGATGCAGTAGACATCTAGTCCCTTATTTAGGAAATATTTGGTGTTTCTCCCGTTTCCACATCCTATATCAAGTACTGTTTCTGCCTCTGGATGGAGAGCCATTATCTCGTCAAGCCTCCCTGAATACAAGAGATCTACCTCTAACAGTGCTTTCCCCATTAGTTGAAGGGTTACTTATATTTCTTTTCAGATGAGAAAGCTAATGATATTAAATTAGAAGACAGCCGGAAAGGTAATTATTAAATATTCATGTTGTTTTTAACTGATATTAACCGGAGGGTTAACCTATGGCGTCCAATGAGTTTGTTGTTACGCCGTGGGAAGTTAGGGGTAGGGTTGATTATAGAAAACTTATAGAGGAGTTTGGTACTCAGGAAATTACTGACGAACTTATGGCTGAAATAAGGTCGCTTACTGGAGATCTACCGCTGTTCCTTAGGCGTAGGTACTTCTTCTCCCACAGGGATCTGGATTTAGTTTTAAAGGACTATAGAGAGGGCAGGGGCTTCTTCCTGTATACTGGCAGGGGTCCATCTGGTCCGATGCACATAGGCCACATAGTTCCCTTCTACTTTACGAAGTGGCTTCAGGACAGGTTTAAGGTTAACCTGTATATTCAGATAACCGACGATGAGAAGTTTCTCTTTAAACGTAACTTAAGCTACAGTGACGTTAAGAAATACTCCTACGATAATATCCTGGATATAATTGCAGTAGGCTTCGATCCCGATAGGACTTTTATATTCGAGAACATGGAGTATCCGAAAATCTACGAGATAGCTGTTCAGATAGCTAAGAAGGTAACCTTCTCAACGGCTAGAGCGGTGTTCGGGTTTGATACGCAGGCCAACATTGGCATGATATTTTTCCCTGCCATGCAGGCTGCACCGACAATGCTCGAGAGGAGGAGATGCCTCATACCGTGCGGTATAGATCAGGATCCATACTGGAGGATTCAGAGGGATATTGCCGAGAAGCTCGGCTACTATAAGGCCGCAGCTATCCACAGCAAGTTTATGCCAGCATTAACTGGTCCTGAGGGTAAAATGAGTGCTAGCGAACGTGAAACGGCCGTTTTCCTAACCGATCCACCGGAGTCGATTGAAGGAAAGCTTATTAAGTATGCTTTTACTGGTGGTCAGCCTACGGCTAAGCTTCAGAGGGAGAGAGGAGGGAATCCTGAAATTTGTACTGTGTTTAAATGGCTAGAGATATTCTTTGAGGAAGACGATAACAATTTGAGGGAGAGATATTTGAAATGCATTAATGGAGAAGTTCTCTGCGGTGAATGTAAGCTATATCTAGCTGAGAAAATTAGTAACTTTCTGGAAAAACATCAGGAAAAGAGAGAGGAAGCCAAAGAGATGGTTAGAGTATTTAAGTATGAGGGAAAGCTAGCTAAAGAGAAATGGCAGGAGGCCGGAGTCAAGCCTATTGTCTAGCTTTTCCCCTTTAATCTTTCCAGCTCTTTCCTCGCCCTCCTAACGTAGTCTTCTCTATCCTCAGGTGTAAGGCCTCTCCACATAAGCAGCTGCTTCCTTATTGTGTCCGCGAAGTTCTTTACGCCTCTAACCCATATATGCTCTACTCCTGTAAGTCTTCTACATATTATTTCCCATGTCGTGGTGGGGCCAGCCTCCTTCACTACTATATCCGCCCTCATAGTTACACCCCAGTCGAAAGGCTTTACTCTTACCTTTGTTGACAACTTTCGCACGGGTGCTCCGGCCTCGGTAGATTCCTCATAGTGCATTTCGTCAACAGCGAATGCACCTTCTCTTTCTGATCTAAAGAGATCAAGGTATTCTGCTAGATAGAGCAGCGCGCCATCGACGTACTCCTTAGTTATTACGAAGGGTATCTTTACGTAGAACGTATCTCCTCTTCTTATTGCCTGTCTCTCTAGCCTCCATTTTCTCTCGAGGGATGGCGTAACTAGCTTTGATGCGAACCTTACTGGATAGAGAGTTGAGAGTAGGGTTACGCCTATTGAGACGAGGACGGCTATTACAAGCCATATAGATCCTGCTTTTATCTTTAATCCTCCTATGAACTGGGGCGTTAGTACTCCGATCATGTAGCCTAGGTATGCTCCGACCACGGATACTATAATGAACTCCATTAGGAACATTCCGGCGACGTGTAGTGGTGATAATCCTACAGAGCTGAATATTCCTATCTCAGTTCTCCTCTCGTGGACGGCGCCCATGACTGAGTTCAATATTATCATTATAAGTATGGCTGCTGGCAGTATGACCTCCTGCCCTAGCACCTGCTGTGCCGTTACCTTAGCGAGCCTTACTGCAATATATTTACCTCTTTCTGAGTCAAAATACGTGTACGTTACGTCGTACTCGAAGAAATATGCTATTTCGCTCGCTATACGATATAAAGTATCCCTGTCTTTATTCTTAGGCACTATTCTAACGGCGAATACTTCTCCTCCAAGCATCTCAGCTACCTTGCTTGGAACAATGATTATCATTCCGGGCTCTACGTACCTGACCTCAACTTCTCTCTGCTGAGCCTCCATTTCGAGAGGGAGCAGGGGTTCGCCTTTATTATCGGTTACATAGTTGAAATAGAGGGATGGCTCCGATAGGTTTCCAACTATTCTCAGGGAATATCCTCTTATGTCAAGCGTATCCCCTATCTCCTTGCCGAGCTCCCTTAGTAGATCCGCTGGAACAATACATACTAGCTCCGTGTCACTGACGAAAGGCCTAGTATCGGGGGAAAACATTGTTCCTATGTAGTCCTTAAGCCTTAATACCTCCCATTCTCCTGTAGATAAGCCAACTATAGCTCTTGCATATACCCTTTCCCCAGGTCTTAAACCTGGACCCAAGTATATGCCTGTTTGCCTCTCCAAGCCCCTTGGATACGCAAAGACTACCGGAAGTATGTACTCTAGTTCGTCCCCATACATGTGATATATTACTTGAAGTACCTGAGGCGATAGAGCTCTCTCAATTAATGACCTCCTAATCATTATACCTACGTGTGCATGGTCAAGCTCTAGTTGCTCAACAGGCGCAATATATCTTGCTGAAACCACGCTTATTATAGATACGAACGCCATCGTGACTATAAGTATCGAGATTATTAAAAGCGTAGTTCTAAGCTTTCTTCTTCTTAGGTTTCTGAGACCAAGCGACATTGAGAGGACGAATGCACTTAGTTTATCCATCTCCTCGAAGTGTTTTCCTACGATCTTAGTTCTGAGCTCCTTAAGCGCTCCTCCAGCGCTGTTAAACACGAGTATTAGTGGAATGGTTGTCAATACTATCATTAGGAACGAGAGGGCTGTTAGAAATACGTTGGCTACTAAGCAGAATCCTGGATGTGCATACGACATATACAGCACGGAGAATATGAATATTAGGAACATTGCTACGGCTCTCTTCTTAAGATCCTCGAATTCGAAGAGTAGCCTCTCCATGAGATAGGCGAATGGAAGCGCCATTAGGAGGAAGAATATTGATGTGTATGATGCATCGAGAAGGTTGTACCTTAGGTCTACGTATGCTCTTCTCTCAGCGCTGTAGGCATATAATGCAAGAGCTCTAGCCTTAGTGTAGTCCTTATTCTTGAGCGCTTCAATAACTTTAGGCCACTTTTCGTCGATTATCTTAAATGATTCCTCCACCGATTCTATGTAGAGCCTTGTTTTTCTGGACAACCTATACCTTTCCTCGTTAAGTAGCCTTATGTTTTCAAAGATTCTAATTATTGAGAATGTTTCTATATACTGCTGTCCTTTCCCTATAGTGTATCCTCGAGATCTATTGGTTAGGATGCAGCTTGCCCATATGTATCCAGGCGGGGATAGGGATATATCTATGGCCTTCATATCGTTAATCTTCGGATTTATGAAGAACATCATAGTGCCGGTAAAGTACTTCTCGCCCCAGCAGAAACCTATCATTTCAGTCATTAGCCCAAAGTAGTCTGCGAACCTCTGAGTTTCATGGTCCACTATCCATATAGAACCTAAGAACCAGCCAAGGGGCTCTAGGGTTTCAGGGTTTAATACGTCGAATACTACTAGAGATCCCGCTGGAAATACTACTGTTTCAGCATAGCTTCTTTCGCCTACCGACTGAACGCGCCATCCTCTAGCATATACGCCCATATCAGGCCCGTAGTCGACGGGGCCCTCTGTGGGGTAGTCGGAGAATGCTGTTACGTAGTATGCCCCCCTATCGCTATCAGCAGGATATACGAACCTATAGTGGCCGTTTTCATCGGCTTTTATAATTAGGTAGTGGAACGCTATTCCTCTAGCCCTCGGATCGTAGATGAAGGTTATTAAGGCGTTTGGAACTGGGCTATATCTACCAGTTGTCTTATTATGTAGGAGAACTCTGCCCTCAAGTATGGTTATTCTATTTAGCTTAAGGGCGGAGCCCCATAGTCTTAGCTCGGTACAGTATTTCGCGTAATAGAGGGAGATGGTGGCATAGATGTCAGCTATCTTATATATTTTATCTCTGTTCCTATACACCCTGTCGTACGTGTCGTATGGGCTCTTCCTGTACTCGGATAAAGATATGGGGGCTATGGCTAATCCGGGTATACTTGCTAAAGTGAAGTGCTCTATACAGAAGTACCTGGGTAGCTCTGGAGAAGCATGGGATGGATTATAGCTTTCAACTACATAGCTTGCATTAACTCCGAAGTAGTCGTATGCAACCCTATAAAATATCCCTCTCTTAGCATTCTCCATGAAGTTTCTCGGCGCCTCAGCCGATCCTATAAGATGCCCAAAGTAGTTTCCTCTATCAAAGAACCCTATTTCCTCGGTTGCGGTTGAAGCTTGGATTTCTATTACAAATACCGTCTTATCCAAGTCTGTTTTCTTGTGATAGTAAACGTAGTTTCTTACTCCAGCTAGCGCCTGATGGTAGCCTGAGAAGAATATGAATCTAACTGTTCTTATAGCCCCCTTCTTGGCTATTTCATTAGCTACCTCTAACAGGATCGCTGGACCTAATGCCTCGTCAGCACCTGGCGCGAGATCAGGAACTATGGACCAGCTATCATAATATGTTGCCAAGATCAGCATCTGATCCTTAAAGTTAGGGTCTGAGCCCTCAATTTCACCGATAACATTGTAGGATATCCTGTTCTCATAAACCATGTTTACTCCTATTTCTCCCTCAACACCTCCCTCTCTAATCTTAGACAATAGATCTGCTATATCCTCCTTATACACGAGTATTCGGGGAAAGTCTACTGGAATCCACATCCTCTTAAAGAAATCATCTCTATAGGGTGATTCAACTTCCTTTTCCGGATCGTATATGAATACTACAGCTTTTGCACCGAGATATACAGCCCACCTCCATGCATCGCCTGAATCATAGTCCATTAGAATTATTCTATCCTTAACCTCATGTCCATTGAAATCGCTTAGATCCCTATTCTTCACCTCAATGTATTCAAGCTGCCCGCTTAAGCCATTTACATAGCATGTTTCAACGAGATTGGGAGCGAGAGGGTAGGCCTTTATAGTTCTATCCCCTATCTTCAGGTAGGCTCCATAGCTTACTGGAACAGTTACGGTAAAGTTTTCGAGCCAAGCATTTAGACCATACTCCTTAAGCTTATTCAATATGTATTGAGCTGCAAGATTACACTGGTTGTATCCGCTCACCCTAGTACCTAGTGAGGAGAGATATTCTACGTGTTTAAGTATGTTATCCTTATTGAGGTTTAATACCTCTATCTCCTCCGGAGAAGCCTTCACATAGATACTATTCTGTATAGTAAGGGACAGTAAAAGTAGAACTATAACTAGTGTAATACCGATGATACTCCTCTTAATTTTTACCATATCATACACCTCTACTGGGAGTTCGAGATATAAATACATATAACATAATCTCTTAAATATTTAGCTTTAGAAGACCTCTGGTGCTACGGCCTCTCTAGCGAATCTTAGGGCTGTCGATAGGCTTATTACTAGACTGCCGCCAGTCCATATTCCTGCTGCTATTGTTATCATGTTTCTGCTGGCCCACTCTCTTCCCATCTTTCTCTCTATGAGCTTCTTAATTATCCAGCCCATAAATAGCACCGTTATGTTGCTTGGCATATCGTTAAATCCGTTTATTAAGCCGAATACTACGCTAATGCCTGTCACGGGCTCTAGTATTGGTCCAATTACTGGTATCATTGGAGCAACGATTATTAGCGTACCTATTATGAATGACATAACTATCAACTCGGGTTTAAGGAACATGAACTGTCTGGTTATAAACAGGCATCTCATTAGCGCATCGGCGGGATATGTTGGCGCTGGAAGGAACCTGGATGGAATATCGTAGACATTCCAGAACATTGCAGCTATTACTAAACCAACCAGGTTGGTCATAAGTAGCCCTATTATATGAGCCTTAGTTATGCTCATAGGTTTAGTCCTCGTTAATTCAGCCGCCTTATATCCTATACAGAGGTCAGCTCCCCCTAGCTGGGCGAAAAATGGGTTAAACCACACCTCAATATCTTGTGGGCTTGTAGTTAACCATAGTACAACTTCGTTTGCATACGGTATTATTGGAGCCATAGCCGCTAGTCCTATGCCCCTACCAGCTATTATATTGTTTAGGAAACTTATACCTACATTTACTGCGAATACTCCTATAAGAAATGCTATGCCTCTTGGAGTGAGCATGTAGGCTAGTATCGATAGAGTTATTGAGGATGCTAGAAACATTATGAAGGCAGTTTTTCCAGGTATTACTCCGTATGTTCTTGCCTCAGAGGATGATAGTTTTAGGAAGGATTTTAGGGACTCCTTAAACTGTTTAAATGATGTTATGAAAGGTATTATAGCTCCAGCAACCGCCATGCCAATCACTATGCTTAACCATATGTTCAGCAGTGGCTGATACCATGATCCCTCTATAGTTCCGGGTATTAACATTACTCCTGGCTTACCCGGCCTCCAATCGGCGTACGGACCATACTTTAGGGCTACGAATATCGGCGGCATTACTATATAGGCGAATATCATTCCTATTATCGACCATATTATAACCTTATCTGGTATTATGAAGCCGAGGCTCATAATCATGAAGTTTGTGGTGAAGCCTATTGTTGCGCCGGGAATTATGAGCTCTATTTGCTGTGTAAAGTCCCAATGCAAAGGAGGTATTAGAATAATTGGTCTGCCGAAGAGAACCATTCCTAAGGCTGGGGCAAGCGACCTAGCGGCTTCAAACATGGCCATTAGTGTAGTTACTATGGCGAATATCTTATACCTCTCCCCGCCTGCCTCCTTTGATAATGCTTTAGCTATTTCAGCAGCTAAGGCTCCTGTAGGGAATGGGAGCTTTTCAACCTCTATAAATAGCTCCCTAGTTATGTATGAAATACCTATTGTGCCTACTAGTGATATAAAGAATGAAAGGTAACCGATTCCTATGGGTAGTAGCCAGTCAGGGTGCCATATTATTCTATTAATTAATGCTTCACTTGTCTCGGGGGGAACAACCCATACAGGTATTTTATCGGCTATACCATATTGATGTGTTATCGGCGACTTCCTCATATATATTGAGAATAAGAAGCCTCCAGTATAGGAAGCAGCCATTGAAGCACCCCATCTTATCGTTGCAAGCTCATGTTCGTTTAGCGGCGACATTAACAGTTTTCCTAATTCTCCGAAGATAAGCATCGTAGCGTATGCTGCCGCTATAGGTCCTATACCTACTCCCGTAGCTAGATAGACCCAGAGGAGAGCTGGCATCATAATTACAGAGGAGAATATCATTGCCATAAGAGCCTTTAGCGTTAATCCCTCCTTATAAACCTCCTCGGTTGCAAGGGTCATGGACGACATGCTTTCACTCCATTCTCGAATTGGATATTAAAAATACATTTACTATTTATAAGGTTTAATATTGGAAATAGCCAATTACCATAGTTATATGACAAATAAGTAAAGCCTTATGAACAAAAAGGGATTATGAATAAAAATAATTAATTGAATTAGTAGAAAAAAGTTCTTTAACTTTATATCATTCCTAGAGCCTTCATCGTAATTGCTATTCCGCTTACTACTGCTCCGAATAATCCTCCTGCTGCCGCTCCTGCGAAGAACGGTCTTGCTACTTGCTCGTCTAGCTTTGGTCCACCTATCTTAAGTACTAGGTATTTGATTATTAGGAATGGTAGGAATGTGTATGCCCATCCTGTTACGTCCCAGTCTACTAGGTAGAATGCTAGTCCTGCGCTTATTGCTGTTAGAGGCATTATTACTGCAAACTTTGCTCTTAGGAATACTAGGGCCATTGCTAGTATGAAGAAGCCTATTGCCCATGGAATTCTATCTTCTGTTATTCTATCCACATAGGCGTATTCTACATAATATCTTACTCTATGTACTGCTAATCCGTAATATGCTCCGGCCTGCCCGTATACCTCGTGTGCAAGCCCTAGGCCATATATTAGGCTTCCCTGTATGAAGCAGCCTACCAATATAGATATTGCCGCTCCGACTATTATCCCTATTATTATTGCCTTTGTGGCTTTTACTCTGGATAGAAATGCGAACCTTGAGGTTTCTACTAATGCGAATGAACCCATGTTTCCATCGATTATATGATAGGGTAGTAGGAACATTCCTACAACTGGCGGAGTTACTTCACCTGTGCCTGGTGTTGCTACTCCAAATAGCTCGCTGATTCCTGCCGAGAATGCTCTCGTTAAACCATAACCTCTTACTGCTAGGTTAACTTCTCCTAATCCTCTTATGCTCCACATGGTGTTAAGGTATACCATGAAGAGTACTATGAAGAAGCCTACATGTGGCGGTGCTCCTAGAACCACTCCGAACGCAGTCAGTATTATTACTGAAAGTAGGGATAGTATCCACATCATCTGTGGAGATATGAAGCCGGGCTCCTCCTTCTCCTTGCTCTTTATAGTTTCGAGTATGTACTTGTATCCTACTATGAAGTGGGCTATTACGGCGGCGGCTAGCATGACGTTGCCCATCATGTATAAGTTTATTCCATATCTATAGTCCATATACCCTATATCGCCGTACGCATCCCCTGGCTCATACGGTATTTTACCCGATGTTACCTCCCATACTAGGATGAACATTCCTATGAAGGTGAATATCATTATTGAGAGAAGCGCTTCTAATGGTGCGAAGTAGCCGAACCAGCCCCATGGAAACAGTGAGTTCATGTGTATTCCAATGATGAAGCCCGGCAGGTAGTCGAAGAACATTCCTGGAGCCTCTTCACTATCTCCTATCCATTCAGGAATAACAGGTGCTCCCGGCCATAGTGTGCTAACTAGATATCCTTCTGTGAATATTACAGTTATGAAACCTATTAGTAGTCCTAAGAGCAGCCAGTTCCTTCTTGAGCCTAGCACAGGAGCAGCCTGCTCCTCCTTCGGGAGTATAACGGTGTTTACTGCAGAGAAGGCAGCTGAGGTAGCTGGATATGGTAGTCTCTCTACTTCAACTATCTGCTTCTTGAACGGTAGTACAGCGAATGTTGTTAGAGTGTTTAGAAATACTCCTAGAACAGTCATTGTTATGAATGCTGGTATTAACATGCCCCAGGGTGGTGCTACTCCTCCCTGAAGTGCCAGGTCATATGCCTCCTTAGGTAGATAATAGAAGCCCGGAACGTATGACATATACTTTTGTAGCCAGGCTGGGGTTGTTGCGTGGAAGAATAGGCCTGCTGGCCATCTTGTCGCCCAGTCGTAGCCTGCTGATCCACCGTAGGTCATTGCATAGATGAAGACGTATTCGGCGAGTGTGAATTTTATTGGAGTGAACAGTTGCAGTAATGCGAGTATAACTGTCATCATAACTGCTACTTCAGCTGTTGGTATGAATCCGCTTGTTGGACCTAGGATTGACGCTGCTGTTACGCCAGCTATAGCTCCTATTATTCCAAGTATTATTGATTTGATTGTAATTGGTTTTGCTACTACCTCAGGTTTAACCTCTGTTTTCTCCTCACTCATACGTAAACACCTAGGTATCTAGTTTGGTATATATAGCCTCGTGGAGAATTTAACCTTTATGGTAAAATTTATATATGAGAAAAATTAGCATGCTTTACAAACGTAAAATGTAAATTAAAAAGTCTCCTTTATGCCCTTTACCTAAACAGTACATGCACGCATCCTTAGAATCTTCTTTACTTCTACCAATAAGGTATACATAAAATTTGTCTAACTACATGCATAAGTTATTTTGAATGCCTCTTTAGAAGCAGCATTACTGCAACGAGGGAGAACGCTACTAGCGCTATAGTTAATACTATCATTTGTAGAGACGGCTTGTAAATTATTTTCAGCTTAATACTTTCTCCAGGCTTAAAGTCGCCTACGTCGCTGGAGAAAATCTTTGTCATAAAGACATTCACTATGTACTTACCTTCGCTCGTTTTCTCAACGTATATTCTTTTGAATATATTTGGAGTATCTTCCTCAAATTTTTTAATATCATCCCTATTTCTATCGATTATGAATTTTACGTAGACTACTTCTGTCAAGTTAGTTATTTCTATTCTGTAAAGCTCGTTTCCGCTTACCGTCTCTACCCTATACTCAAAATTTATGTTATCTAGTACTATGTCTGGGTCCCCTATTAGGTACATGTATGGTCCCTTCTTTTCCTTTATATGTATGTTATTTATTATCCTTACCGCCTCTCCCAACGTTACTCCGTGGGTTAGTAGGTATACTATTAGCTCAGGATAGGCTGTACTTATCTCTATTTCATTTGTGAATTCTGTCCTTGAGGCTCCTACGTATGCTAGTGCTCCAGCTGAAACGAATTTTAGCGCTATGCTTTCCTTTGCGCTATATAGGTATTCTGCATCGAAATCGCATGTTAGACATGATAATGTTACTATTATTGTTGGAGCTATTACTGATACGTGACCTGCATGGAGGACGTAGGGTCCGTATGTTGTAAGCCCGTATCCGAGAGGGTTTCCATGTAGGTTTATGTATGTTAACATGTTTCCGTTGTTTAATAGATTAATTATGTTTCCTGTTGTTATGTTGCCTCTCTTGCCTACACTGTATAGGGTCTTAGGGACTAGCCCCGCCCTCCGTCCTATTCTGATTATTTTTTGGGTTAATGAATAGCTGTCGTCCATAAATATCAGGTTTTGTCCCCTATTGAGCTTCCTCAGTATTCTGCCTGAATTTAGGGTTCTTACGGCAAATATTGATGCATGGCTTTTCGATATTCCTGAAATAAGTGCAACTGCAGGCTCTATATATTTCTCGTCGACCCCTCCTTTCATTAATATATTTAATAGTTTTGAGTATGCTCTCTCGGTTTTAAGGTTTTTGAAGGATGATACTAGGATTACTTTCTCGATTCCTGCTAACGAATTAACTAATTCTTCATTCTCCTTCCGTATTTTATCTACAATTATGAACCGTGACTTCTTTGCCTTAGCATAGAGGGCAGATATGAAAGCTAGCTCGTCGTTTTTCAGAGCTATTGTCAGCGTTTTACTGTTACTTAACATACTATTGTAAAAAGCTAATGCCTCACTAATATCGTGGATTGATCGTACGTTAAAGTATTCCTTTAGCTTATTGACCACATCTTCACCTACGCCTATGGTAAATACGTTTTCTACTCCTAGGTTTTTCAGCTTCTCAAGTTCTATGCGGTTTTCATACATTATTAGCGGATGGTTAAGCGCTGAAGCTATTAGTGATGCTACAACGGACAGCGATTCATTCTCTACATTAACCATTACTATGCTATCTAGCTTAGAGTTAAAGTATTGAGCTATCTCTATTGACTTGTTGAATACGTCTTCATAATCCGCTATTTCTCTTACCAGCACTAGGGATGCATCAAGGTATAGTGAAAGCTGGCTGATAAGGTTATGGACACCGCTTCCGTTCAGAACTACAAACTCATTACTAGGATCTATTAGCGTTGTTAGGATTAAGTATTCAGCTACACTATCCGCTATATAGATCTCTATCTCGTGATTTTGAGGGAGTGAGAGAGCTGGCGAAAATAATGTAAGTAGCAGTGCCGTGAAAACGATGATCCTTAGATCAGATTTCATATTAATCAAGCTAATGGTATAGAGAAGACGTTAAAATACTTTGGCTTTATACCTGAACTGCATCTCATACCTCTTTTTCAGCTCACCTAGCGTCGTAATATCTTCAGGGGATTTATCGTATCTTATCCTCACTATTCTTGCGAATCTTAGGGCTAGTCCCGATTTATACTTCGGGCTCTGCTGTATTTCGCTGTAGGCCACCTCAACCACTATTTTGGGTATTACCTTCACTACGTACCCCTCCTCCGCTATCTTTAGCTCTAGAAGCTTCTTAGTCATTTCCCTGAATTCGTCGTCAGTTAACCCCTTGAACGTTTTTCCGACGACAAGGTATTCGCCTGTATTTTCATCCCTAACTGCTAGGTAGTAGTCACTGAGCCAGCCCCTCCGTCTACCATGACCCCATTCAGCTGCAACTATTACTACGTCTATGGTATCGGCGGGCTTTATTTTAAACCAGTTCTTGCCTCTGGTTCCCGGAGTGTACTTACTTTTGAGGCTTTTAGCCATTAGTCCCTCGTGTCCCTCACTTATAGACTCCTCGAAGAAACGTTCTGCCTCCTCAACGCTTCCAGTAACTATACGTTTAGCTAGCATGTTCTTATCCTTCACTACACTCTCTAGGAGTTTCCACCTCCTCTCATAGGGTTCGTCTACTAGCACCTTGCCGTTTAGGTAGAGTATGTCGAATAGCCTAAGCTCTAAGGGGATCTTCCCTATAAGCTTCCACACATCCCTTATTCTCCTTACCCTCTTAACTAAATCTTGAAACCTTATGGGCTTTCCATCTTTAAAGCCTATTACCTCGCCATCGAGCACGACTTCATCGGCGTTCACGTTCCTTCTAACCAATTCAATTATGTCTGGAAGGCTCTGGGTTATTTCGCTTAGCCTTCGAGTGAATATTCGTATTAGATCCTTCTTCTTATGTATCTGAACTCTTACTCCATCGTACTTGTATTCGAACGCTGCTATGTTTCCGAATTCCCTTAACACCTCTCTAATGCTATACGACATTTCGGCGAGCATAGGCTTTACGGGCCTAAACAACGTTAGGGTTACTCTGCTAAGAGCCTCTTCTCCTCCTTCAAGGGCTATTCGCGCCACATCGCCCAAGTCCCCTAGGAACATGTATGCCCTCCTCACGGTATCCAGTTTTGTGTTAACGGCTTTGGCTATCGCCTCTAGTATTAATCCCTCGGATGCTCCTATCCTCACTTCCCCGAATATCGACCTTATCAGGTACTCCCTTTCGGCCTCACTTAGCCTGCTGAGCAATGAAGTTAGAAGTCTCTCCTTTCTCCTCCTCGAATTTTCCCCTTTTGCCTCAGCTATCTTGGTAAGTATTTGATATACCTCCTCTATGGTTACGGGTTCTTCGAAGAGGAGAGCCTGTGGACTTATGTTTGCCAGCGCATTCCTTATCATCGAAAAGCCTACGTCAAGGGTTAGCTCCGAATACTCGGGAAAAATTCTCCCTACTAGAAGCCTCGCCGCTATCTCAGCTTCAGTTGGCGTTAGCTTTCTTAGAAACTCGGCTATTATCGCTGTTTTCTCGGTTCTTCTGCTAGTGTTCTTTACTTTCCTGCATAGTTCAGCAAATTCCTTAAATGATGTCGTCATAAAAACCTCCTGGTTGCTTCTAAAAATTTTAATCCAGCCTTAGATTATAAGTTATCGTCGAAAATACTTTAAAGAATATGTTTTATATATGAACTATAATTATTCTTTGGGGTATCTATTATGTCATCTAAAACCATATATGAACAAATTAGCCCTATTCTAAGGCCGAATTCAGTTGCCGTGATAGGAGCTTCAAGGAGCCCGGAGAAAATAGGACATCAGGTTCTAAGAAACCTTATTGAGGCCGGATTTCCTAAGGACAAGATATATCCCGTGAATCCTAAGGCTGATCAGATACTGGGACTAAAATGTTATCCGAGCGTTAAGGACATACCCGATGAAGTAGATTTAGCCGTCATAGTTGTTCCCGCGAAAATAGTACCTTTAGTGCTGAGGGACTGCGTCGAGAAGGGGGTTAAAGGTGTTGCCGTTATTTCATCTGGATTTAAGGAGGTAGGGAGAGTAAAGGAGGAACAGGAGCTTGTTGAAATAGCTAGGAAGGGAGGATTCCGCCTACTCGGACCCAATATCGTCGGTATATGTGATACTGTTAAGAAGGTTAATGCGAGCTTCTGTCAAGCCCTGCCTCTGGCTGGTGAGATAGCATTTATAACTCAGAGCGGTGCCTTGGGAATAGCGTTGGTTGGATGGACAACGTTAAGGAGGATAGGTCTCTCGGATCTAGTTAGCATCGGCAATAAGGCTGATATTGATGAATGCGACTTAATGCTCTTCTTCGCTGACGACCCCTATACTAAAGTTATAACATTATACCTTGAGGGGACAAGCAATGGAGCTAAATTCATCGATACACTTAGGAAGGTTGTTAGGAAGAAGCCAGTCCTCATACTTAAGGCCGGCAGGGCCGAGCGGACAACGAAGGCTATTCAGTCCCATACGGGATCACTAGCTGGCTCCGATTTAGCTTACGACGTAGCATTGAAGCAGACTGGGGCCATTAGAGTCCCTACTGTGGTGGAGCTCTTCGATTGGGCTACGGCATTGGCTAAACTTCCTCTTCCGAAGGGAGATAATGCCATTATAATAACTAACGGTGGCGGTGCTGGTGTAATGGCTACCGATGCATGCGAGAAATATGATGTTAAGCTCATGGACGTGCCGCCTGATTTGGCGGAGAAGCTTAGGAGATTTATGCCTCCATTCGGCAGCGTGTTGAACCCCGTTGATTTAACGGGTATGGCGACTGAGGAGGATTATAAGGGAGCGCTTGAGACCGTTCTTAGGGACGATAGGGTTCATTCAGTTATCATCCTCTACTGTCACACGGCCGTTACCTCCCCTATTAAGCTTGCCGAGGCTATAACTAGTGCAGTGAAGGAAAGCCCCGTTAAGAAGCCTGTGGTCGTATCAATGATAGGTGGCGAGGAGTGCGATCAAGCGTCAGATATATTAACGTCAAACGGCGTTCCATCATATCCCACTCCCGAGCAGGCTGTCGCCTCCCTCGGTGCCGTCTATAAGTATGCTAGATACCTGAAGAAGGTAGGGGGTGGTGAGGTTAAGTTGGAGGTTGATAGGAAGAGGGCTGAGGAGATAATTAGGAGGGCTGTTGCTGAAGGTAGAAGTATCTTAACGTCCTCTGAAGCAGCTGAAGTTGCTTCAGCCTACGGTATTCCGGTTCCTAGGAAGCCCATAGCTAAAAGTGCTGAAGAGGCAGCTAAACTAGCTGAAGAAATAGGCTATCCAGTTGTATTAGAGGTAGAGTCACCAGATATTCTCCATAAAACAGAGGTAGGTGGAATTAAGGTTGGCTTAAAGAACGCCGAGGAGGTTAAGAATGCATTTAATGAAATAATGAATAACATTAAGAGGAACGCTCCCGAGGCTAGGGTATGGGGT
>Ga0209410_1000587_pt1 | contig 17033 bp, 16 predicted proteins | sample Mar14436cmmetaG_FD_184135 | JGI IMG/M metagenome (GOLD analysis project Ga0209410, IMG submission 184135) | Marine hydrothermal vent microbial communities from Guaymas Basin, Gulf of California to study Microbial Dark Matter (Phase II) - Marker... ... | reverse complement strand
CCAATCATGAGGGGAGAAGAGGTCTGCAAGCGCCATTCTATAGGGGGATGGGACAACGGCGAAATTTGTGAAATATCTTGGAACGGCATATATCTCTGAAGGGGAAAGATAGCTAACGTCTATTCCGTATTGATGAAGAATGTCATATGTCCATGCATAGGCCACGTCCAAATCGATGTCTGAAGAAGGCCTTCTTATGATAACCCCCTTATAATGCTCCCGAATTGGCAAGTCCTGCCTAAAATGCATTGAGAAGGTCTTAACGTCGAATCCCCTATTTACAAGTCTGGGGTATAGGTTGTTGTGGAATGTGGCTAGGCCGCCAACCGCGCCCACTCCAGCCTCGTATGAGTCTACTCTTAAATTGATCACCATAGCTCCTCATCCAGCATTTAGGACCGTTCAATAATTTAAAGGCTTCTCACTAATTAACTGAATTCGCTGATTTATTGGAATTATGAATTATGGGTCTATAAGCATAAAAGGAGAATGGTCCACTCTTGAATAGGAAAAATCTAATATTCCACGAGGAAGAAAAATTAGGATTAATAGTATGGATCTGCACGACGGGTCGCTGATGAAGATGGCGAATACTAAAGAAATACCTGAAGACATCCGCTTTCTAACACTTCTGCATAATATTGGGGCTATCTCTCCTGAGAGGTCCCTCTCGATCGAGGAGATATCGAGGTGGGCTGCGATTAATCCTCATGAGATAAGGGAGAAGCTCCTAAGATTGTCTAGTAAAAAATATGTTGATTTCTGTATTAACGGAAATGTAAGGAGATATTATGTGACTGTTGATGGCATGAGAAAGGTATTGAGCACCTACAGTTAAATCCATAAATTGAATGTTTTGTTAGCCTTAAACTTTAAGTGGATGGGTCTTGGACTGCATTCTCCCCTGCATATATTTCAATTCGGAAGTAATTTCTAAATTTGATGATGCAATAAGATTTGAGTGGATCCTAACTAATGGTCTTGGAGGATATTCCTCCTCAACGATTATCGGCGTGAACACAAGGAAGTTTCATGGTTTACTCTTTATCCCGCTTAATCCGCCCACGAATAGGCACTTACTTCTGTCTAAGATCGATGAGGAAATACGCATAGGCGGAGTTGTCTATCCCTTAGGTTCAAATCAATTCAGAGATGCCATTTACCCTGAGGGATATCGTAATCTTAAGGGATTTGCGTTGAATCCGTTCCCGAGCTTCTACTATCAAGTCCATCAGGTCTACTTGAAAAAGGAGGTCTTCATGCCCCGCTATGAAAATGCCGTGATACTACGCTATGATATCCTCAATAGTCTCGATGAAGATGTGACACTTCAATTATATCCCCTATTAGATATGCGTCACTTTTACGAAACTACTAGAAAGGGCGATTTTCAGGTATCTACGGAGACTATTCCAAATGGAGTTATCATGGAATTTTCTCCTAAAAGGGCATTCTTGGCCTTGTCATTAACTAATGGCGTTTATCTCATCGGAGAGGACACATGGATCGAGCGGATATACTTCAAGAATGATGATATGCGTGGTGAAAGTTGCCTTAACGATTGTCTGCAAAAGGGCATGTTCAGAGTAAACCTGAAACCGAGGAGTAGAGCTCTCATATATCTATTAGGAGCAGGCGGGGTCAAAAGAGAGGAAGTCGTCTCAATCCTTTCTAGATTTAGCGAAAGGGATCAGCTGGAATCTTCCTATCTTAAGGAAAGAAGTCATAGAGAAGATCTGCTAAAGGACTTCTATTCTAAAACTGGCGTGAAACGCTGTGACTGGCTCAGCTGGCTTATTCTCTCAGCGGATTCATTCATCGTCTTAAGGAGAAGATTGGAACGGAAGTCGATAATTGCCGGATATCACTGGTTTGAAGATTGGGGACGAGATGCGCTCATTTCACTTCCCGGGTTGACACTGGCTACTAGGAGATTCTCTGATGCAGAGGAGATCCTTCTGACCCTCGCTGAATACTCTGAGGACGGTCTGCTTCCAAGCCGCTTTCCAGATAAAACTGGCGACTCACCGGAATATTATTCAGTCGATACTTCCCTTTGGTTCTTTAATGCAGTTCTCCAGTACATCAAATATACAGGTAATTACCATTTTGTGTATCGGCACCTGTGGGATCTAATGCAGGATGTGATCGAGCGTCACGTAGATGGTAGGACCCCAATTGATATCAAAATGGATAGAGACGGCCTAATCTCTCATGGGTCAAGGCTTACATGGATGGATGCTACCGTAAACGGTTTTCCTGTGACTCCGAGGGAAGGAAAAGCAGTTGAGGTTCAAGCATTATGGTATAACTCCTTAAGGGTGATGGAGGCCCTCTCATACAAGTTCGGCTTTCATAGTCAATCGGAGGATTATCGCGTATTGGCTCTACGTGCAAAGAGGAGCTTCAATAAGAAATTCTGGTATCAGGAGGGCGGATACCTCTATGATGTAGTATATGAGGGTACGGGTGATGCTTCACTTCGTCCAAATCAGATAATCGCGGTATATTTGGATTTTCCAATAGTAGATGGATCCAAGTCAAGAAGCGTCGTGGAAACCGTATTGAAGAGGTTATTAACTCCCTACGGCCTGAGATCCCTCTCACCCGATGACCAAAGATACATGGGGGTCTACAGTGGCGGATTTTCAAGTCGAGATAAAGCTTACCATAATGGAACGGTATGGGCGTGGCTGCTCGGCCCCTTCATAACGGCTTTTCTAAAGGTTAATGGGCATGAGGCATATTGGAGGAGATTTGCATTTGAAAGATTCCTTAAATCGCTTTTTCAAGTGGAGGTCTTTAGGGCTGGTCTTGGAACATTAAGCGAGATATTCGATGGTGATTTGCCTCATCACCCCAGAGGATGCATATCCCAAGCTTGGAGCATAGCTGAACCTCTCAGGGCGTATATCGAGGATATACTCTTCATCAGACCTCCGCATGAAGTGGAGTTTTATAATATGGGTTTACGAAGTCATAAATAGATGAGACGCTCAACTTAGATGAGGCTGAAATATGACTGATATATGCTTGATATTTGAGGTTCATCAGCCATTCAGGCTTAATCGCAGGTTCTCGAGAGAATTACTCTCTTCTTCAAGAGGATCCGAGGATCTCTTCGAGTTATATTTCGATCTGGATCTAAACAGGAGGATCTTTGATCGCATCTCAAGGGAGTGCTATCTACCCGCAAATAAAGTCTTGTTAAATCTGATTGAAGAATTTAAGGAGGAAGATAAAAAGTTCAAGGTTTCTTTTAGTCTCTCCGGAATTTTTCTTGAGCAATGTGAGATGTGGCATCCCGAGGTCTTAGAATCCTTTAAGGAGATCGTCAAGTCGGGATGCTGCGAGCTTCTCTGCCAAACATACTATCATTCTCTTTCGAGCTTCATTTCGAATGCGGAGTTCATTGAGCAAATAAGGATGCATCAGAAAGCCATTAGGGACATCTTTAATTTTGAGCCATGCATCTTCGAGAATACGGAGTGCATCTATAATAATAGGATAGCTAGAATAGCTGAGAGGTTGGGGTTCGAGGCAGTAGTTACCGAAGGATCGGAGAGGATTTTGGGATGGAGGAAGCCGAATTATATTTATAGGGCGAAGGATTCAGGAATCCGCTTACTTCTCAGAAATTATAGACTCTCAGATGATATAGGCTTTCGTTTCTCATCGCGAGAATGGGATGAATGGCCTCTTACAGCGGATAAGTATGCATGCTGGCTTGCATCCACACCGGGAGATGTAATAGTCATATTTATAGATTATGAGACTTTCGGGGAGCATTATCGACGTGAAAGCGGAATATTTGATTTCCTAGAATGGCTTCCAAGAGAAATCCTAAGGTGGAGTAATCTATCCTTTTCTACGCCAAGTGAGGTAGTCAGGCGGCATTATCCAGTAGATGTCATAGATGTATCTGAAGATGAAACTGTATCATGGGCTGATCTAGAGCGGGATTTAAGTGCATGGCTTGGAAATACAATGCAGAATGCTTCATTCAATCTTCTGAAGGAGATGGAGCCTATCGTAAAAGCTATCGGAGATGACGATTTCATTAGAGTCTGGCGTTACTTACAGGCTAGCGACCACTTCTATTATATGTGCACTAAGGGAGGAGGTTCAGGTGATGTTCACAGCGCTTTTAATCCATATTTCAGTCCAGTAGAAGCATTCGTTGTCTTTATTAGGATACTGTCGGACTTCCAGTCTAGGCTTTACCTCAAGTCTGAAAGGCCCGAATTTCGCCATAAACTCATACTTAGAAGAGTCTCACCTGAGAAGGGCTTCACCTTCTATATGGACTTTTCAAAGCCTACGGGGCTAACCGCATATAGCCTCCATGATTTCTACTCGATATTAAAGACTATAAGCGAGGAATCGATTAGGTTTCATATGGCTAGAGGAGATTTTGAACGGTGGATACTTCAGGTCATAGGTTACCGCGAGCTGGCAGATGAGATCTCCAAGATCGATGATATTGAAGATGGGAATATGTTGCGTCGGAGACTATTAGACATAATTGGTAGGAGAATAAACGAGTTAGAGAAGAACGTGAAGGAATGACAGAATATTTCGCGTTTATCCCCCACAAGCTTTCTCATATACCTTAAGCGTCCTTTCGGCGATGGCATCCCAACTATACACTTCCTGAACTTTTCTCCTAGCATTCTGCACAAGCCAATTTGAGTATTCACGGTCAGATAAGACTCTATCTACTCCCCAAGCTAGGGATTCCGGGTTTCTAGGATAAACGAGAACTCCTGTGCGGTCATGCTCAATAATCTCCGCTAGCCCCCCTACGTTAGTTGCAACCACGGGAACTCCAGCTGCCATTCCCTCAAGGGCCACTATGCCGAAAGGTTCATAAATTGATGGAACGACTAGGACGTCAGCGCTCGCAATGAGTTTTGTAAGTTCAGAGTCTGGAATGAAGCCCAGAAATTTTATGTATTCCTTAAAGCCTGTTGATCTTGCAAGTTCCTCTAGGTAGCCCTTTGACCATCCATCTCCACTTATCAATATCTTCACGTCTTTATGCCGCCTTATTATGTGCGGAGTAGCCCTAATCAGCGTGTCTACTCCCTTTTGGGGAACGAGTCTCCCAACGAAGAGGACGATCCTCTCGTCTGGTCTGACTCCATAACGCCTCTTGATATCTTCACGATTAACATTTAAGTCGAAATCGAATATGTCAACGCCGTTCGGAATAACCGAAACCTTCTCTGGCGGAAGATGGAAGTGGCTCTCAAGTTCAGACTTGACGGAGTTACTGCATACAATGACCCACTTAGCCTCATATGTCATCCACCATTCAATTCCATCGATGAGGAATGAATCAGGATTGTGAAGTCCTTGGGAACGGCCGAATTCCGTGCTATGAACAGTTGCGACTAAAGGTCTATCTAGGAAATGTTTGGATGCTATGCCCGCCGGAGCCGTCAGCCAATCATGCACGTGTATAACGTCAAAATTCATCTCTCTGCCTAAAGCTGCAACTTTCTTCTCCATGAAGTGGTTGAAGATTAAAGTCCAAGTTATGAAGTTTGGATGACCAAGCTCTATCAACACACGGTGAACCTTAACTCCTTCTAAATCCTCGAAGAGCGGGGCTCCCGGAAACTCTAGCGTTACCACATGCACATTATGGCCTCGTCTGGACAGAGCCTTTGATAATCCTAAACAATGCCTTGCGATCCCTCCGACAATTCTAGGTGGGAACTCCCAGGTTAGCATACAGATCTTCATGTTAATCCTGGCCGAGAATTAGCCTCTAAACCGCTAATTGGATCTTCTTCCTCATTTTCTTATAAAGTTTATTAACTCTCAACCTCATCTATATGTTCCCATGACCTCTAGGTTAGGATCCCTGTTTATCTGGTATGGACTTTATTTCCTTTCCTCTTTGAAGTGCCACTACTTCGATCATCTCCTCAATACCAGAAGTGGAGATCTTTCTCTCCAAAACTCTCTCCACTTGGAAGATCCCAGCTGGATTATCCATGTTCACAACGATCTTTACTGGCCGTTCATCACCTTCTAGTATCTCAACCTTCCTAATTGCGAGCGCTGATAATGAGTGTATATTCACGCCGCCCATCTTATATGGGATCCTAGCTCTACCCTCCGCCATGTCTGTTCCATCGGCCACTTTTACGCAGCCAGCCTCCATGCTGAGACACTTAACATTTTCATCATGAGAGAAGATGCAGTGTAGGATCTCAGATTTCAATCTTAGGGCTAATTCTTGATCTACTTGGTAAGCCTCGCTGAATAGTCTATTTAGGATGGAATCCGCGATGATGCAGCCATGTATATGATGGGCCGTGCGGTGAATTGCATTTCCAATATCATGCAGGTAGGCTCCGCATAGAACTATAACCTTAGCATCTTCTAAGCTGCATATATTGTCCCTTACTGTTGTAGGAGTAAATCTTCTCGCTAAGATATCAAATATTTCCAAGGCGCTTCCAGAAGTAATCCTCGAGTGCACTGGACCGTGATCATTATATTTTAGTCTCTCAACGGCCATGACATTGGCCATTTGGAGATAAGATTGAACTTCAAGATCCTCCTCTAGGAAATTGAAGGTTCTCCGTAAAGACGGCTCCTTTAGGTGTCTATAGATTAGGCGGGGAGAAACGATGACCATGTTCATCTCACCAAGGAACAATCCTAACTAATAATCCAATAACTTTATGTTTTTGGAATCAAATAGAAGGATCAGTCAGTCATATATACTATTTGTCATCTTGATATCTTGGAGGGAATGATGTTGGCGACAAATAGGGCTCAGATTTTCCCTAAGATAGTCATTCAGAATGTTGTTGCCTCGGCGAAGGTTAAGCAGGAGATTGATCTGCACTCCATAGTTAGGGCCTTTCCTGATGTTGAGTATAGGCCAGAAGTGTTTCCGGGCTTGGCTTTTAGGCTGAAGAAACCTAAGAGCTGCGTTCTCATCTTTAATAATGGGAAGATGGTCTGCACAGGGGCGAAGAGCGAGGAGGAATCATTTAGGGTCGTCGAGAGGGTCATTAATCTATTGAGGGATGCGAAAATAATAAGCACTGGAGAGTTCGAGTTTGAGATTCAAAATATCGTTGCATCCATAGATCTCGGCGATGTATCTATAGATATAGAAAGACTCGTTTATGAGATTGGAAGGGGAATAATGTATGAGCCTGAGCAGTTTCCAGGAGCAATATACCGGATGGATGATCCCAAAGTCGTCTTTCTCATATTCTCATCTGGGAAGCTCGTTTGCGCTGGCGCCAAGAAGGAAGAGGAGATATACAGAGCCGTGGATAGGTTAGTCCTGACTCTGAAGGAGATAGGCGTTCTCTAGACACCTCATCTTGGAGGATCACTGAATAACCATTTTATTCATGTCTGAGGGCCTCAACAGGATCTAAACGTGAAGCTCTCCAAGACGGGTAAAAACCTGAGATCATACTTAGCACTATGGAGAGAAGCCACGTTGAAATTATATTCCTAATGTCAAAGGTAGGAACTATTTGGATCGATAGGTTCTCACTGCCGTAAGAGCCCAGTTTGATATCTATATTTAAGCCTCTTCCAAGAATCCAGCTCATACCATAAGAGAGGATTATTCCAAGAAGTGATCCTAGTCCTCCGCCGATGATCCCGATGATAGTCGCCTCGCACAGGAATACTCCCAGAACGAGTCTATTGGTGAATCCTAAAGCCTTTAGCAATCCGATCTCCTTGATCCTCTCTAAAACGGAGGTGTGGAGGGTCGTGATTATTCCAACTGATGCGACCAGAAGGGACACCATGGCGATTATTCTGATAAATAAGGATACGCCGCCAGTTATTTGATGAATAACATTTGAGATTACCTGTGGTGATATTATGGTGAGGTCGGATCCATAAATCTCCCTCATCTCATTCATTACAGCCTCATTGAGACTGGGGCTTTCAGTGATTATGTATAGTCCATCATAGCTTTTCTGGTTAAAGAAGTTCTTAGCGGCGGATGTTGATATGAAGGCCATCTGATCCACTGGGATGATCCCGCTTCCCACATATTTGAGTATGCCCCGAACTGTGAATGCACGTTGTAATATAATGGGTTGTTGATTCACATATTTTTGATAGATGATCCTAACTGTTTGTCCAAGAGTTGCGAATGGTTCTTCTCTGCCAGGCGCTCTTGTCAGCTCATTCCCTAAGATTATCCCAATATTGTCGGTTTCTGAAACGTAGGTTCCTGATTCAAAGCTGATCGTTGGAAAGAGCAGTGATAGTTTACTCTGATCCATTCCGATGATTATTGAGGCTTGAGTTTCCCCTCTCGAGCTTATAAGTGCTCGCTTCTGATAGAATGGAACAACCTCTCTAACGCCTTCAAGCTTAGAAACCTCCCTTATCATAGTTTCGTCTATATCGGTGCTTCCCCGCCCGCTTACGATGAGAACGTTCGCGCCGAGATTGCTGAATTGCTCATTAACGAAGTTCGTGAATCCATTTCCGGTTCCATGCAACGCAACCAATAAAGCTACGCCTATAATTACCATTAGAGTCGTTAATGTAGCCCTAACCTTCCTTTCAAGCAGAGCCTCAAACGAGAACTTAAAGATCTCTATAATATTCACCTTCCTTCCTCCCTCAGCCCGCACTTCTCACGCTGAGCGACTCGTCTCCGATATAGGAGCGTTATGATTATGGATGCCGCTAAAACAATTATTGGCGTCAGTACATCTTCGAGATATGAAGGGAAGAATGGCTTCTTCATGCTACTTGTACGCGCTGATTTAACGGCTATGACCTCCAGTGGAAATGTGACGTTAAATTCGCGGTCTACATGCTGATCGTCTCTGTAACTGATCCTTATCGTGATGGGGTAGGTTCCATTATTTACGTCTTCTCTTACGCGTGCTTCTACTGTGAATGGAGATTGAGAGTTCTCCTCAATTTCACCGATGTATGTTTTGCTTTCAGATGTCAGATATAGAATCGGGCTTGGCAATATCGATACATTAACGTACATCGCTGAGACCGTTCCCCTATTCAGGAGGGTTGCTGAAAACTTGAATTTTGAGCCGTTACTTACGGGTTGAGGCCTTACACTTTCATCATAAAGGATCAGTTCCACTCTGCCGACGACTATTAGCCCCAACGTGAATCTCTTATAGTGCCTCTCACCGTAGATATCGCGGTAATTCACCTCGAGTCTCCCAATGTACGTTGAGCCAATTGATGAGTCAGGTGCGAATATGACGAATTTGATTGAAGAGTTGTCTCCGGCATTTAAGAATTCTATCTTCCAGCTCTCCCCGCCATGAACTACGAGTGGGTAGGGCATGTAAAGCGAAGCATCCACAGCTGAGATGGGAATCTTACCATCATTGACTATAGTCACTGTAAATTCGTTGTCTGATCCTCCAAATATCCTGTTGCTTGAAGTTATTATGCTAATTGAGGCTGTGGGTCTAACCTCAAATGAGACCGAAGCCCAGCTTCCCTTATACCTGACATTTCCAGGCCAGCTTGCATTTAGATTCCATGTGCCATTAACTTCTGGCTTGAATGAATCTGAGAATGTTCCGTCAATATTTACTTTCACGTTTCTATTAACTGCTCGTTTAGGCCCTATATAGGTTAATGTGACTGTTGCGTTTTTGGGCGTTGGATTTACGGAGCCAGTTACTCTCACGTATTCCCCTTCCACTATGACCTGAGGCGATACATTAACCCTTATGTTAGACTCTATCTTCGAAATGACTATCTTAACGCTTAGATTTTGAGGGATCCCCTCTACATACTCATTTTTAGACCTAACACAGTAATTTATGGTCATGGGTTGAATGTATGTTCCGGGGACGGCGTCATCATCGATGTTCAACATAAACGTTAAGGTGAAGAAGCTCTTCGGTGGTATCTCATCTGCTGGTCTAACAGCCTCGACGACTGCTAGCCTTCCTGTGGCTGTAGCCTCAAGGTTTCCATAAATATCCGTGAATGGGCTATTCTGAAGCTTAAGGACGGCTGAGACTCCCCTGATCGTCCTGTTCGGCGAGAGATTCTGAACTTCAACTGTTAAGGGAACCTTTTTATCTCCGGGATGAGCCTCGATCGGATTATTTATGTTATAGCCCCATACAACTCTATTCACCTTCATTTCCACAGAGACGCATTTGGCTGGCTGAATCTCTACTTGAAATGATGCTAGAAATAATAGAAGAATGAATGTTAGGGTCAAAACCTTCCCTATGCTTCTCGCAGTCATCGTCCTTTCCTCTCCTCCTTGAAGATTCTTCCATCTCGAATGTAGATTATCCTGTCGGTCATCCGTGCAATTTCAGGGTCATGCGTAACGATCAGCATCGTTGTCCCCCTCTCCCTGTTGAGTTTCCTAAAGAAATTCATTATTGTTCTTCCAGTCTTGGAGTCAACATTTCCGGTAGGCTCATCCGCCAAGATTATTTCAGGATTATTCATTAATGCTCTCGCTATGGCAACGCGCTGCTGCTCCCCACCGCTTAAAGTCTTCGGTTTCCTATCCATCTTCCCGCTGAGACCTACCACATCAAGTAGTTCCCTAATCCTTTTTAGTCGTTCCTTCTTAGATAGGCCGCTGACCAATGCTGGTAACTCCATATTCCTTTTTACAGTAGACCTAGCGATCAAATTGTAGGATTGAAAGACGAATCCGATCTTTCTGTTGCGAAGGCTTGCTAGCTCCTTATCATCCAGCCTGGATATATCCACCCCATCTATGAGAACCCGGCCGGATGTAGGTCTATCTAATGCTCCAATGAGGTTCAGTAGAGTTGATTTACCGCTGCCTGAAGGACCCATTATAGACACGAATTCTCCCTTCTTCACCTTCAGACTTATCCCATTTACTGCCGTGATCACGTTAGACCCGACAATATACTTCTTAGTTACATTCTCGGTCTCTATGGCGTATTCTTCAGATGAGGGATCCCTATCGTCCGATTCTTCTAATTGTTGTTCCGTCCAGTAATCCAATCTAATCTTGAAAATCGAGATCATAATTAATGCTCCGAGGATGAGAAGTGAGACTAAAGATGCAAGCATCGAATAATTCTCAAATATTATTTGGAGGGACGATTTAATTATATATTGACAATTTGCGGCGACTCCGAGGATTACGGATATTAGGGCGAAGTACCCTCCAATCTTATTTCTCTTAAATAGTTCATAAGCCCCTAAAAGACCTAAAATTATGGCTGTTATGCCCATTGATGAGGCCAAGTAGGAGTTAAGAGGGATCTTCAGTAGGGAATAGGCCTCTATTATGATGAAGGCGATTAGAAATATGATTGAGGCCTCCATTGTGAATAGGACCTCTCTAATCATTCTTTGAGCATCCGTTTTATCATGATAAAGGGACAAACAAAAATATATAAGTTTCTTATATATTTTTGATTCCTTGATATTCGGAGAGATAAGTTATGACCGCGGCTCCAAGAGAAATAGTTAATCAATGGAAGGAGCAGATGTTGAGGGGCTATTTGAAGATGGCGGTGTTATTCGCTTTAATGCGAAAGCCCATGCATGGCTACGAGATAATAAAGAGCATTAACGAGTGGACTTTTGGCATAATGACGCCAACCGCTGGAAGCATATATCCGACATTAAGGGATCTCGAGGAGAGAAAATTGATTGAAGGCTGGTGGATGCTTGAGAAAAGGAGGAAGATTTATAGAATAACGGAGAAGGGTAGAAGGGTATTTAAGGAGGTGATTGAGAAGCACTTTGAGTTTGCCTCCACCCTTAGAAGATGGCTCCTCAGGGAGATGGCTCAGCTGGGAATAATAGAAGATGAAAATATTCCCTCAATAATGGGGTCGGCATTAAGATTGCTATTGCTGAGGGAGGATGCATCGCTGGAAGCGCGGGTCGAGGCATTAAAGAGGCTAAGACTGAATATTCAAAATGCAATGGAAGTCTTATCGAGGATCGTTAAGCAAATAAAGGTGCAAGAGGAAAAGTTAAAGCGGGAGATGAGATTAAAGGGTTCCTCTCATATGGACGTAGAGAATAAGGGTCATTAAAAGTAACCATTAGAATGGTTTCATGTTTTTCCCTAAAACTTAAAAATAAATCATAAAGATTAATAGAGAATAAAAGATGTCTAAGAGAGTAAGTGTTTTTATTCCCGTTTATAGAGAATCCCCTTTTCTTGAACCTCTACTTGACAGTCTCGTTAATGATCCATATGAAGATAAGGAGATACATGTGGTTATAGATGAGCCGACAGATAGGAGTATAGAGACTTCAAGAAGGTTTTCGGAGTATGTGCATTTCATATTTAATGGGGAGAGGAAGGGGAAGGCCAACGTCTTAAATGAGCTGGCGAAGCATGCTACTGGAGACATCTTCCTCTTCCTAGATTCGGACGTGATCATAAAGGATGGTGATGGAAGCTTTATTGGGGCAGTAGTCGAAGAGATGGAAGATGCGGATATAATTGAGATAAAGAAAAACGTCATAAGGGACTCGTTTGTGGCTAAGATTACGAGCTATGACTATCTTAGCTTCAGTCTCTCAAACTGGTATATATCCAAGAAGATTGGGAAGTGCCTAGGCATAAATGGAGCTGCCTTTGCGGTTAGAAGGGAAACCTTCGAATCGCTAGGTGGATTCCGAAGAGTTATATGTGAAGACTTAGATATCGCAGCAAGATCATTTATTCGAGGTGCACGCTTCAAGTTTGTGGATAAGATCGCAGTTAGCACAAAGGCCCCCTCCACATTTAAGGAATGGTTTAATCAGAGGAAGCGCTGGGGCATAGGAACGGCCTACTGGTTTAAAGAATACTTTAATCTGCTTAAGAGCGTTGTACGTGAGTATCCGAGCATTGTATTGCCGGTTCTATTATTCCTCTTTCCAGCCTTGCCGCCCTTACTGACGAACATATTTTTACCAGATGAGCCGTTCATAAAGATGTTCTTTATATCGCTGATTCTATTATCGGCCAGAACAAGCATCTTTCTGCCCCCAGCAGCCTTTACATCAACAACCCTGTCTACTCTAAGAAACTTTCTCGTCATGATCGGAAGTCTATCCGCGTATTCTATCTTATTTTATCTTATTGCCAGAAAATTCCAGTTCTGTTTCAATCCATTAGAATTTTCGGCTTTCTATTTCGTTTTGGCTCCGATGTGGCTTTTGATAATAATTGCGAGCATAATTAAAGTTTATGTTAAGCCGGAAAGCGTGAATATAGACTGGAAAGTCTAGCTTGCACATAAAGGTCGTCGTCGACCTTTTATTTCTCTGTAATTCGTGGAGTTAAAGTTATGGATAAGAGAAATGATTAGTAGGTTAGGTATCTTGGAGGGGAGGATCGCAGAGATAAATCGCGGGATAGAAGAGGTTGGAATACTGATCGAAAGCTATTAGTTAATGGTAAGGCTCTAATATGCCCACATAGACATGGAATTTCAGCAGGTGCTCCGTGATTATACAATGCGCAAATTAAGACGACGTTAGTTCTTCACTTTTCCTCAAGTATACTCTAAGACCTACTTGAGATCTTCCTCATGTAGTATGTATGCCCGTCATACTCGAGTCTTATAATCTTCTTCTCATTCAGCATCTTATCAATTATACTCCAATCAGCATTTGCCTTCCTCAAGACTTCGCCTACTCCATCTTCACGCATCGGATGCACTGACATTATGCTTAGAAGATCCTCTTCTACATCTCCAGTAAGAGCAAATGAGCTACCTTCATATCCTATTAGGTATTCAACTTTATCTTCGCCGAGGCTCTTAGAGAAGATATTAAATGCTCTATTCACTATTCCTTCGCTGGCTGGTTTAACCCAGTTTTCCGCTGGCGGACGTGTGGGAATTGCAATATAAGCCTTGCATGGTCTTAGTTTCGACAAAAAATCAGCGATATCCTCTAAGTTATCTACATAACCGTCCACGAGCATGGTCTCGGTGATTAGTCGTCCCTCAAACTCCTTGGAGAATCCGATGATACCATCTAAGATCTCGTTTATTCTCAGAGATCTGTGAGGTCTATTTATGCCCCTCCAAATATCCTCATTGACCGCATCGACCTTTAGAGAGACCAGATCGGCCTTTAAAAGGTCATCTTTGACATCATCACGCCAGAGGAGCGATGCATTTGTCAATATGGCTATTGGAATCCCTATTTCCTTGAGCATCTCTATTTCTATACCAAGGTTCTCATCTAAGGTCGGCTCTCCGTCGGGGACAAAAGTTAGATAATCGATCCCCTCATTTCTGCTTTTAGATTTCTCAACTTTATTCTTCACGACCTTGAAGAGCTTCTCTGGGGCATAGAAGGTTCTTCTTTCTATGCTTATCTTACTGGTCCTTCCGAGTTGACAGTAGATGCAGGAGTATGAGCATATCTTCGCAGGTATATTATTTATTCCTAAACTTCTGCCTAATCTCCTGGAAGGAACAGGGCCAAATGCGCTCATCCATCTCACAGGGGGATAGGTTACTCCTTTTTTAGTTCCTTAAGTCTCTTCTTTATATTCTCCAGTTGCTCCTGCAACATTCTCATCTGATCCTTTAACATTTGTATTTCCTGCTCTTTCGTCATTGGAGGCGCAGGCGGTATTACTGCTGGATAGACTGTCTGCTGAGGCATGCCCACTCCATATCTCATGCCCATTCCCATACCCCGACCTCTGCCTCTGCCATATCCCCCGCCCATTCCATAATGCATGGGAACCGTGGGGCTTGATACGCCACCTATCTCTCCTCGCTTGAATTTAATGACGGCCTCACGGACAGTTCCGTAGACTCCGCATACGATCTGAATTCCCGCTGCTGAGAGTGCTTGAAAAGCGTTTGGTCCTACATTTCCAGTTAAGACTGCCTTAACTCCTTTATTCGCTATTATCTGAGCCGCTTGGATTCCCGCTCCTCCGCCTGCATATTGGGCTGGATTTTGGATGGCCTCGTATTGCATGGTATCGGTATCAACGATGATGAAGTATGCGCATCTTCCAAAGCGCGGATCAACCGGTGAATCTAGAGATGGGGCAGATGCAGAAACTGCAACCTTCAAGTATCTTCACTTCCGTCCTAAGGTTTGACGGTTGTGTGATTAAGCACGAAATTATATAAACCTTTTGTAGGGGAATTCGCGGATGGCTTTATTATTCTGTGCATAATCGCAAAAGAGATGAGGATATGGGTTATCAAGTATAGGTGGATGTTCTATTTGAGGGGGCTTTCTAAGATGGCTTAGATCGAATTCTCGAGCAGCAAATAAAAAGGCTCTCGAGCCGCAGCTGGAGAAATTAATGAAGAGGCTTAAAGAGATGCGCGAGTAAAAGATTATTCGTCAGCAAATTTCTCTATTTTGGTTTGTCGGATTAAGATTGCTCTTTAATCTTAAGCATTAATGATTCAACCTTGCTCTTCATGCTTACTCTCTTATCTCTTCTGTCATCGATTCGTATCGATGTTATCACTCGCTTAATTCCAGTCTTAAATACGGCTTCATGCGCTGCTCCTACAGCCTCAAGGGCCTCATTGATGTTTTCCGCCTCAAAAATGGTGCTCATAGCTGTGACCTCGTATCTTATCCCTCTCCTCTCCAACTCCTTCAGTGCTGGAACTAAAAATTCTGAGACGCTTACTCCCCCACCTATGGGTATCACGCTAAACTCGACTATCACATTTTTCACCTAGATGAATGTGACTCGTCGCGGCTAATATGACTTTTTGTTGTGAAAATCCCGATTATGGCTACTTCCTAAATTTTCCTTAATGGATATTCTATATTTTCTTCGAGTGAAGAGGCTTATTTGGAAAGCATATTATAATGTGCTCAACGGCAGGCATGGAAAGCTTGGGACGGTCTACGACGAACTTCAGCGTGCTTATAACGAGTGCGCGTATGCGTTTCAAGATTTGCAAGTAGAATACCGGAGGATTGCGGAGGAGCTGAACTCCGCAAAGGCTTCATACAGCTTTGTAATGAATATAACGTATGCTCTTGCAGTAGTTACTATAATAGAGGCTGTTGCGATTGGAGTAATAACTGCTAAGAAAAAAGGTAGACAACTTCAAAACGAAGGCGGTTAATTATGGGAAAAGCCGCAAAAATCGGTGCAACTTTAATTATTGTGATACTAATATTTGGGATAGCGTATCACCTTTACCAATTATATTATGCTGCCAAGAATATAACGATACGAGCTGTAAATGTGGATAGCATTGAACTTGAAGGATTAAACCCACCACTTGACCTTATTCCGAATGCAATAAGTCTCAGATTTAAAGTGCATGTTGATAACCCGTCTCCCTATTCCGTAGAAATTGAAAGATTACAGTACATGATGTATATAGAAGAAAGATACCTTGGGGAAGGATTTAAAGAAGACATCTATATTGCTTCGCATGCTATAACACCTGTATATCTTAGCTTTAGGGCAACGACAAGTGATGTAATGAGCATCGTTGGAGATCTGATCAAAAGAGGCGATACTGCAATAGACTACTCAATAAAGGGATTTATCAGAATTCCAGTAAAACTCTTTGGCACTCTTAAGCTTCTGAGCGTGGATATTCCCTTTGAAAAGAAAGGCTATTATGTAATATCAATTCAACTGCTAGGTGCTAAACCTACAATAAGAGCTATTAATGCATACTGGTCTAAAACTCAAGTTAGATTAGGCGAATCTGCTCAAGCAATAGTTGAAATAAAAGATGGCATATCAGGTACAATTAATGTCATCATTATGAAAGACATTCCATTGTGGCCAGACTCACAAGTGTTTATTCGGAGTTTTAGTATTAGCGTTTCATCAGGCTACTCTAAAAGACTTACAGTTACATTCTATCCTAAAGAGCCAAGCAGCTGGAAACTTAGAGGGTACTACATTGTTATCGAACTGAACGGAGAAAAAGTATGGATTCAGCCCAAAGGATACCCGCCAAGACTTAAAGTTGTTGAGTGAAATTGAAGACTGGAAGCCAAATATCAGCTTCTGATGGAGACGACATGGGAAAGACCGAAGAAACGTATAAGCTGCATGTGTG
>Ga0209410_1000586_pt1 | contig 17035 bp, 12 predicted proteins | sample Mar14436cmmetaG_FD_184135 | JGI IMG/M metagenome (GOLD analysis project Ga0209410, IMG submission 184135) | Marine hydrothermal vent microbial communities from Guaymas Basin, Gulf of California to study Microbial Dark Matter (Phase II) - Marker... ... | reverse complement strand
AAAAAGAGAGGGGAAATTAAGCTTTCAGTCAAGTGCAGGTGGCTTAGCTACAGGTCTAGGGTCATTCTATAAGTCTTATAATGCTCTCTGGATAGGATGGCCTGGTATTGCCTTAGAAAGATTAAAAGGAGAAGAAGAAAAAAATATTAAAGATAAATTGATTAATGAAGCTTGTCTTCCTATTTTTCTCTCACAAAGAAATATTGAGAATTATTATTATGGATTTTGTAATAAAACTATTTGGCCTTTATTTCATTATTTTCCTTTATATGCAGTATTTATCAAAAATTTATGGGAATCTTATAAACGAGTAAATCAAGCTTTTTGTAATACAATCATTAATTTTGCTAAACCAGATGATATTATTTGGATTCACGATTATCATTTAATGTTACTTCCAAAACTTATAAGAGAAAAGATACCTGAAGCAACTATAAGTTTTTTTCTTCATATTCCATTTCCTGCCTTTGAAATTTTTCGACTTTTGCCTTGGCGTAAAGAAATATTAGATGGATTATTAGGTGCTGATCTTATTGGATTTCATACTTATGATTATGTCAGACATTTTCTTGATAGTGTTAGACGAATTGTTGGACATGAGCATAGTTTTGGACATATTAGTGTAAATGGCCGAATAGTAAAAATAGACGTGTTCCCTATGGGTATAGATTACGAACGTTTTCATAAGGCTGTTAAAAAAGGCGAAGTACAAAAAGAGATAAATAAACTTCGTAAAAAGTTAGGTGAACGTAGAATAATTTTATCTGTTGATCGTATGGACTATACAAAAGGGATACCTCAAAGATTAGAGGCATTTGATTTACTTTTAGAAAAATACCCAGAATACAGGGGAAAAGTAACTTTTATTTTAGTAGCTGTACCCTCACGCACAAAAGTAGAACATTACACTTTATTAAAAAAACAAGTAGATGAACTTGTAGGAAGAATTAACGGAAAATATGGCACTATTGAATGGATGCCTGTTTGGTATTTATATCGCTCTTTGCCATTTTCTAATCTAGTTGCCCTTTATAACATTGCAGATGTAGCTTTTGTTACCCCTTTGAGAGATGGAATGAATTTAATTGCAAAGGAATTTGTAGCCACAAAATCCGATCAAACTGGTGTTTTGATCTTGAGTGAAATGGCTGGAGCAGCAAAGGAGTTGGGAGAAGCAATTATTATTAATCCAAACAATAAAGAAGAGATGCTTAATGCATTAAAAGAAGCTTTAACTATGACAGAAGAAGAACAAAAGGAAAGAAATAAAATAATGCAAAAACGATTAAAACGCTATAATGTAGTAAAATGGGCAAATGATTTTATAGATAGACTTTGTTACATTAAAAGGATGCAGCAAGAACTATGTATAAGAAAATTAACTTCTAAAATAAGGAAAAGACTAATTAATGATTATTTAAAAAGCAACAAACGTCTTATATTGCTTGATTACGATGGAACGCTTGTTCCTTTAGTAGAAAAACCAGAAAATGCAAAACCAGATTCAGAGCTTATAGTAATTTTAAAAAATCTTGTTCAGGAGTCAAAAAATGAAGTTGTTATAATTAGTGGTCGAGATAAAAATACATTAGAAAAATGGTTTGGAAGTTTAAATCTTGGATTAATTGCTGAACATGGTGTATGGATAAAAGATAAAAAATGGGAAATGATAGAGCCTTTAAAAAATGATTGGAAAGAACAAATAAAACCAATTCTTGAACTTTATGTAGACAGAACCCCTGGCTCTTTTATAGAAGAAAAAGAGTTCTCTCTTGTTTGGCATTATAGAAAGTCAGATCCTGAATTAGCAGAAATAAGAGCAAGAGAATTAAAAGATGCTCTTTTACACCTTACAGCTAATCTTAAGCTTGAGGTTTTAGAAGGAAGTAAAGTAATTGAGATTAAAGACGCAGGCATAAATAAAGGAAGGGCAGCATTAAGATGGATTCAAAAAGAAAAATGGGATTTTATATTAGCTATAGGTGATGACCGAACCGATGAAGATGTTTTTGCTGTTCTTCCTAAATTTGCATACTCTATTAAAGTTGGATTAAGTGCTTCTCAAGCTAAATTTAATGTAGATTCTCAAGAGGATATACGAAAGTTATTAAGAGAATTAGAATGCGCACACTAGAAGACTATAGGGAAATTATAGGTGACGAAGTTATATCTAGCATATATAAAAAAGCAAGAAAACTTTATGGAAAACGTATTGTGCATATCAATTCTACTTACCTTGGTGGTGGTGTAGCAAGAATACTTAATTCTTTAGTACCATTAATGAATGATATAGGATTAGTAGCAGATTGGAGAATACTTCATGGAACACCTGATTTTTTTGATACAACAAAAAAATTTCATAATGCGCTTCAAGGTGATCCTATTAATCTAACTGACATGAAAAAACATATATATATTCAAGCTAATGAAAATTTTTCTTCTTTTTGCCATATAGAGCATGATTGTGTTATTATTCATGATCCTCAACCTTTGCCTCTTATTAAATGCTATAAAAAGAGACAGCCATGGATTTGGAGATGTCATGTAGATTTATCAAAACCAAATAAAGCATTATGGGATTTTCTTAAAAAATTTATATTAAGATATGATATGGTTATTGTTTCAAATGAAGAATATAGACAAGCAGATTTACCAGTAGAACAAAGAGTTGTTTATCCTGCTATTGATCCACTTTGTCCTACAAATAAAGAAATTCCTAATGGAACTATTTTAAAATATTTAAAAAAATTCAAAGTTCCAAATGATAGACCACTCATAACCCAAGTTTCAAGATTTGATAAGTGGAAGGATCCTGAAGGGGTAATAGAGGTATTTAAACTTGTTAGAGAAAAAATAAATTGTCGATTGGTATTATGTGGAAGTACAGCTACAGATGATCCTGAAGGACATCAAGTCTATGAGCGTATAAAAAGAAAAGCAAGTAAATTAATAAAAAAAGGAGATATAGCTCTTATAACTAGTGATAGTTGTATTCTTGTAAATGCATTACAACGAGTTTCAGCTGTTATAATTCAAAAATCTTTAAGAGAAGGCTTTGCTCTCACTGTTACAGAAGCTCTATGGAAAGGCAAGCCAGTGGTAGCTTCAAATATAGGAGGAATTCCTCTTCAAATAAAAGATGGAGAGAATGGTTTTTTAGTCAATCCTAATGATATAGAAGGATTTGCAGATAGAATAATAGAAATTTTAAAATCTCCCAATTTAGCAAAAGAAATGGGCAAAAAAGGTAAAGAAATGGTTAGAAAAAAATTTCTTATTACAAGATTGCTATCAGATTACTTAGATATATTAAATTATATGATGAGATAATTATTTCCCTCTTATGGCCTGAATTTTAAATTTAAGAGTACTTTCTCCATGCCAATATTCAAAATAAGGTGTAAAAGCAACTTGTACTGGATTAGGTGGGGGATAAAAAGAAGATAAGTTTAGCCCAATGGCCTCAAAAATAAAATTTTGATAACAAAGAAGCAATTTTAAATGTTTTTCTTGAGTAAGAATAGCCTGTTTTACTGTTAAAGGAGGTGAAAGAAATAAAGGTTCTGGATTGCCATATCCATATGGAGGAAAAAGAGAAAGATATTGCATAAAAGAAGGGGTTATTTCTTCTAAACGTGCCTCAGCATCTAAATATAATTTAGGTTTTATTTCTTTTAATGCTTTTTTAATTATTTCTTCAAAAATATTAATAAAACTAGATATATTTTTCATTTCAATTTTAAAACCACCAGCTAATTTATGACCACCATAACTTTTAAGGTAATTAGCACACTGAGAAAGAGCAGCAAATAAATCAAAACCTTCAATGCTTCTTCCAGATCCCCTACCAATTTCTCCCTCAAAAGTAATAAGAAGTATTGGTCTTTTACTTATCTCTGCTAAACGTCCTGCAACAATTCCAATAACCCCAGGATGCCAATGATTACTAACAAGTACACTTTGCCCATTTTTAACCATTTTCTGCGCTTCACGCCAAATACTTTCTTCTAAACGTTGACGCTTAGAATTGATTTCATTCAAAATTTTCGCTAAATGATAAGCTTCCTCTTCTTCATTAGTTAAAAGAAGTTTTAAAGCTATTTCAGGTGTATCTAAACGACCAGCTGCATTTAAACGTGGTACAAGCCTAAAAGCAACTTCTTTTACTGTTATTCTATCATTCAAACCACTTATGGCTTTTAATGCCTTTAATCCAGGTCTTTGAGTTGTACTTAATACTTCAAGGCCACATTTAACAAAAATACGATTTTCATCTATAAGTGGCACCATATCTGCAATTGTCCCTAAGGCAACTAAATCAAGATATACTTTTAAATTAGGTATTTCTGATTCATTCCATATACCTTGTCTATATAAGAATTGACGTAAAGCAATAAGAAGATTAAAGGTAACACCTACCCCTGCTAGTTCTTTAAATGGAAAAGAACAATCAGGTTGTTTTGGATTAATAATAGCATAAGCAGGTGGCAATATTTTTGGAACTTCATGATGGTCTATAATAATGACATCAAGACCAAGCTGATTGGCAAAAACTATTTCTTCTTTATTGCTTATCCCACAATCAGTTGTAATTAAAAGACTAATGCCCATTTCAGCAAATCTTTTTATAGCTTGGATATTAAGTCCATAGCCTTCTTTTAATCTATGCGGTAAATAATAAAATAGTTTTGAAATAAGAGGAAATAAAAAAAGATAAAGAATACTAGTACTTGTAATACCATCAGTATCATAGTCACCATAAATTAACACCTTTTCTTGATTAATTATAGCTTTATAAATTCGATATACAGCTTTTTTCATATCTTTAAATTTCCAAGGGTCATGCAAATAACTTAAGCGAGGATAAAGGAAACGATAAACTATTTCAGGTTCAGTTAATCCACGATTAATTAGAACTTTTGCCAAAAGATGAGGAATTTTTAATTTTTTAACCAAATACTCAACATCTGCCTCATCAAATGAAGGAATATACCATTCCATTTAACCACGCAGTATAGCGCCTATTGATTTTAAGTCAATAGATGCTTATTTAAAAAATAAAGCTAAATTGGAGGTGAAATGATGGATATTTCTCGGTTTACACAAAAAACTCAAGAAGCATTAGCTAGTGCTCAAGAAATTGCCATCCGCTATGGCCATCAAGAAGTAGACGGAGAACATTTGCTCTTAGCTTTTTTAGAACAAGAGGGCGGATTATTGCCAAGAATTTTACAAAAAATGGATGTGCCTTTAGAAAGTTTTAAAAGTCAAGTAGAATCAGCTTTAGAACAGCGACCTAAAATTAGAGGAATAGGTGGAGAATTAGGTAAAATTTATCTTTCACAAAGACTTTATAGATTGCTTACTAGAGCACAGGAGGAAGCAAAACACTTAAAAGATGAATATACTAGTGTAGAACATGTAATTTTAGCATTTATTGAAGAAGGAACACAAACTCCAGCAGGTCGTATCTTTCAAACTTTTAATATTACAAGAGAGAGATTTTTAGAAGTTTTAACAAAAATAAGAGGAACTCAACGCATTACAAGCCCTACACCAGAAGAAACATATGAAGCATTGGAAAAATATGGTCGAGATCTTGTTAAAGAGGCACAAAAAGGCAAGCTTGATCCTGTTATTGGTCGTGACGCTGAAATTAGACGGGTAATTCGTATTCTCTGCCGGCGTACAAAAAATAATCCTGTTCTTATTGGAGAACCTGGTGTAGGAAAGACAGCTATTGTAGAAGGTTTGGCTCAACGCATTGTGAGAGGAGATGTTCCAGAGGGATTAAAAGATAAAACTATTTATCAATTAGATATAGCTTCTCTTTTAGCTGGTGCTAAATACCGTGGTGAATTTGAAGAAAGATTGAAAGCAGTTTTAAAGGAAATTCAAGCTAGTGAAGGAAGAATTATCCTTTTTATTGATGAGTTACACACTATTGTTGGGGCAGGCAAGGCTGAAGGAGCAATTGATGCAGGTAATATGTTAAAACCCATGCTTGCTAGAGGTGAATTACACTGCATTGGAGCAACAACTATAGATGAATATCGAAAATATATTGAGAAAGATCCTGCTTTAGAAAGAAGATTTCAACCTGTATTAGTAGATGAACCTAGTGTTGAAGATACTATTTCAATTTTACGTGGTCTTAAAGAAAAGTTTGAAGTACATCATGGTGTACGTATTAAGGATAGTGCTCTTGTAGCTGCAGCAGTACTTTCACATCGTTATATCTCTGATAGATTCTTACCAGATAAAGCCATTGATTTGGTAGATGAAGCTGCTGCTATGATTAGAACAGAAATTGACTCTATGCCTTCAGAATTGGATGAAGTTATGCGCCGTATTATGCAACTTGAGATTGAACAACAAGCACTTAAAAAAGAAAAGGATAAGGCATCTCAAGAAAGATTAGCAGCAATTGAAAAGGAACTGGCTAATTTACAAAATAAGGCTGATGCCTTAAAAGCACAGTGGGAAGCTGAAAAAGAAGTTATTGCAAGGTTAAGGAAGCTTAGAGAAGAAATTGATAAGATAAAACAAGAAATTGAAAAGGCAGAACGTGAGTATGATTTGAATAAAGCAGCAGAGTTAAAATATGGAAAATTAGCAAATTTAGAAAGAGAATTAAAGGAAACAGAGAAAAAATTAGCAGAGGTACAAAGAACTGGAAGACTTTTACGTGAGGAAGTAACAGAAGAAGAGATTGCTGAAGTAGTTTCTCGTTGGACAGGTATACCTGTAACTAAACTTATGGAAGGAGAGAGAGAAAAGTTATTGAGATTAGGTGAAATACTTCATAGAAGAGTAGTAGGGCAAGATGAAGCAGTGCAGGCTGTTGTAGATGCAGTTTTAAGGGCAAGGGCAGGATTAAAAGAGCCTAATCGCCCAATTGGCTCTTTTATCTTCCTTGGTCCTACTGGTGTGGGAAAAACAGAGTTGGCAAAATCTTTAGCTGAAGCATTATTTGATACTGAAGAAAATATGGTTCGTCTGGACATGTCAGAATATATGGAAAAACATACAGTTTCTCGATTAATTGGTGCACCTCCTGGTTATGTAGGTTATGAAGAAGGTGGCCAATTAACTGAAGCAGTAAGAAGAAAACCATATTGTGTAATTTTACTTGATGAAATTGAAAAGGCACATTCAGATGTGTTTAATATTCTTTTGCAAATATTAGATGATGGAAGACTAACAGATTCTCATGGGCGTACAGTGGATTTCAAAAATACTGTAATTATTATGACCTCAAACCTTGGCAGTCAATATTTGCTTGAAGGTATAACTGCTACTGGGGAGATAAAACCTGAAGCAAAAACTGCTGTAATGCGTGAATTGAGGGCACATTTTAGACCTGAATTTCTAAATAGGATTGATGAAATTGTGCTTTTTAAACCACTTACCTTAGAAGAAATTAAAAAGATTGTTGATTTACAAGTAGGCTATATCCAGGAACGCTTAAAAGATAGGGGTATTACTTTTATATTAAGTGAAGAAGCAAAAGAATTTATTGCCAAAGAAGGTTATGATCCAGTATATGGTGCACGTCCATTAAAACGTTATATCCAACGTAAGCTTGAAACTGTTTTAGCTAAAAAGATTATTGCTGGTGAAGTTCCTGATGGTAGCCATATAAACATAGTAGTAAGAGAAGGAGATTTAGATTTTGAAATAGTACCGCCTGTAAGAGAAGAATTAGAAGCAGCTGTGGTTTAAAAGAAAGGCAGCCCAAAGGGCTGCCTTATCATCTTGACTAAAAATAAAATGAGGGTTTAAAATGCTGCGCTAAAATGAAAAAGTTTGTAGTAAATAATTTCAAATGGTGGAAATCATCTCGAGGTAGGATTCTCTTTGTAGTTTTTGTATTTTTTACATTAATAATCTGTGGCATAATAATAGATCGTTGGAACATAAATAAAATAGCACACAATGTGGCATTTTTAGAAAAAAATGATGAATTTTTAAATGATATATTAGAAATAAGGCGTTATGAAAAAAATTTCCTTCTTTATAAGGAACAAACCAGTTATAAAAATACTCTCGAATATGTTGAAAAAGCAGAGAATCTTTTAAATCAGAATAAAACCCAATTTCAAACATTTATTGGTCTTTCTACATACCAAAAATTACAAAATCTTATAGAGAATTATAAAGAATTATTTATTAATCTTAACCCTTACAATAATGGTAAAAAAGAAGAAAAACTTAGAGAAATAGGAAAAAAATTAGTAGATATTGCCATCTTTTTGGATAACAAAGTAAAACACAACATTAGTAGAGCCTTTACATTATCTCGACATATTGCATTATATTTTGGATTTGTAAGTGTGTCTATGGGTTGTTTGCTTATTTACATAGCAATTTACCAAATTGTCCGGCCTTTAAATTTTGTCCAACAATCTGCCGATAGAATTAGTAAAGGTGATTTTTCTTCTTTCCCACGACCAAAAGAAGTACCGCTAGAAATAAGGACTTTAATAGATGCTTTAAATAAAATGATTCAAGAATTAGATCTAAAACATCAACAGATAATTCAAGCCAAAAAGATGGCATCTATTGGTACTCTAACTGCTGGAATAGCTCATGAATTGAATAATCCTATAAATAATATTGTTATCACAGCTCAATTATTTTTGGAGGAGTTTGAAAAAGATTTAAGTCCAGAGCAAAAAGAGTATTTAATTGATATTTTACAACAAGCCCAACGCTGTACAGACATTGTTGAAAATCTTTTAGATTTTTCTAGGGCTAAACCTTTAGCAAAGAAGCAAGTAAGTATTCAAAAAATTATTAGTGATGTATTAAAATTATTTCAAAATCAAATGAAGCTTAATAATATTGAATTAGAAGTAGATATGAATGAAGATTTACCCCTTATTAAAGGAGATCCGACAAGTCTAAGACAAATATTTGTTAATCTTATTGAAAATGCCATTCAAGCGATGCCTAAAGGTGGCTCTCTTTTTATTGGGGTAGAAAAAGATAATAATTTTATTAAAATTGAGATAGCAGATACTGGAAAAGGTATTCCTAAAGAATATTTATCTCGCATTTTTGAGCCATTTTTTACAACCAAAAAAGAAGGAACAGGTTTAGGGTTGGCTGTGACTTATGGTATTATAAGAAAACATAAAGGGAGAATATTTGTTGAAAGTAAAGTTAATGAAGGAACTACCTTTACTATTCTTTTACCTATAAGGGCATAAAATGGAAAGTCAACTCAAATTCAAAATAGCTATTGTAGATGATGAGGAAATTGTCTGTAAAAGGTTAAAAAAAGTCTTAGAAAAAGAAGGATATGAAGTAGAAACCTTTTTAGATGGAGAAACATTTTTAGGGAAAATGTCCTCCCATCCATTTCATTTAGTTATTTTGGATCTTAAGTTACCTAAATTAGATGGTCTTCAAGTTTTAGAGCGAATTAAAGCTATATCTCCTGAAACAGAAGTAATTATGATTACTGCTTATGGTTCAATAGAATCGGCAGTTGAAGCTACAAAAATGGGGGCATTTTATTACATAACAAAACCTATTAAATTGGATGAATTTCGTGCTCTTGTTCATAAAGCTAAAGAAAAAGTATTATTAGTTTTTGAAAATAAACAATTAAAAGAAACATTGGCAAAATATACCTTTACAGAGTTGGTTGGAAAAAGTTTAAAAATGCAAAAAATATATGAATTAATTATTAAAGTTGCACCTATTGATTGTAATGTTCTTATTCAGGGAGAAACAGGTACAGGGAAAGAATTAGTAGCTAAAGCTATCCACTATCATAGTCCTCGTAAACATGCACCTTTTGTTTCTTTTAATTGTGGAAGCTTTACAGAAGAACTTATTGCTAGTGAATTATTTGGATATGAAAAAGGAGCTTTTACAGGTGCTACTCACACAAAGATAGGCTTATTGGAATCAGCTAATGGTGGAACTGTTTTTTTAGATGAAATTGGAGAAATGCCTTTATCTATGCAGGTAAAACTTTTACGAGTAATTCAGGAAAAAAAGATCATTCGAGTAGGTGGTATTAAACCTATTTTGTTAAATATTCGAATTATTGCTGCTACCAATCGAGATCTAAAAAAGATGGTTGAAGAAGGTAAGTTTAGGGAAGATTTATATTATAGATTAAATGTAGTTAATATTGTTTTACCACCTTTAAGAGAAAGAAAGGAAGATATTCCTTTATTAATAAATCATTTTCTGAATAAATATAATGCTCTTTTTGGGAAAAATGTTCATTATGTTACAGAAAAAGCTCTTGAGAAAATGTTAAATTATCCATTTCCTGGAAATGTGCGAGAGCTAGAAAACATAATTGAAAGGGCTGTTGCTTTATCTGAAAAAGAAGAAATTGATATTCGCGATCTCCCTCCTGATTTAATTGCCTTTGAAGTAAAAACAGAAGAACCACCCAAAACTTCTCCATTAGAAGAACAAGAAAAAAATTATATTAAAAAAGTTTTAGAACAAACAGGTTATAATAAATATAAAACAGCCAAAATTCTAGGACTCTCTCGCACAACCCTTTGGCGAAAAATGAAAAAATACGGTTTATAGTTTCAAATTGGAACATTTTTGTTCAAATTTGAAACATTAAATTTTCTTAGCTCTCCATAACCCTCCTATAATTTATTTATTTTTTCTGGCATGCTTTTTGTTTTTTTCTAAAAGCATGACACCACGTATTTTAGTCACATTAAGCAATGAGCATCTTTCGGTAACTCCATTGTTTTATGCTGGAGAACTAGCAATGAGGTTACAAGCCCAAATGGATGTTCTGTTTGTTATTAGTAACTCAAAACAAGATGCTGAGGAAGAGAAATTCTTAAAGGAAATAGCACCAGCTATCGATAATTACAGGGAAAAAGGTGTCTTAATTAAATCTTATTTAGCTAAAGGTAAATTTCTGGAAGAAATAGCTAAATTCATCAAGGAGATTCATCCAGATATTGTAGTTTTAAGTAAACTTCAACAAAACTTTTATTCTTCAGTCTGGTTAAAGATCGTTCGAGAAAAATTGTCAGGACCTTTAATAGTGGTTGTTGACCATTATTTGAAAAAGTGCAGGAAAAAAGCCTTTAAGGCTGATTCAAATGAATCTTAAAAAGGAGGAGGGTTATGGAGAGAGTACTTTTTTTAGAACAAGATGCAGATGAAAGATCTCCTACATTAAATTGTGTAATGGAAATTGTTCGAAAAAGGAAATGTGAGTTGAAGTGTATATTTTTAGTGCCTGTCTCACTGGAAATAACAGATTGGATTCAAGTTCAAGAAAAGCAAATTAAAGAGGCTACTGCTAGAGCAGAAGGGGTGGCAAGAAAATTTCAAGAAAAACTAACAAGTGAAGGGCTTAAATTTTCATGGAAAGTGATACCATTTACTCCTTCAGCATTTATAGAAAGCGTGCAAGAGATGCTACCAGTAAATGTGATTATAACAGGAAAACTAAATCTTGATCCTTTAGCAGAAAAAGGAATCAAACATTTGGAAGATTTAAGTGTGTACTTTTCTTGCCCTGTGTTACCTGCGCGTTCTTTAATAAAAGAAAAAGGTTCTAATGGTCGGATATTAAGTCGTATGTTACTTTTTGGAACTGGTGCGGCAGGGATATATTTTGGTTTTTTCCCTCTTTTGGAAAAATTTAATAAAGTACTATATATGAAAGGAGGTGTTTTAGGGGCATTAGCAGTAATGTTAACAGTTCCGATAGTAGCCTATACCTATGGTAGTTTTACTGAATGTATTCCTAAGCTTTTAGGATTAGAAAAAACAGCAGGTCATTAAAAATAAATAAAAAGGAGGTAGCTATGGCAGCTTTAAGTGCTCCAGTTGCTGAAATAGCAAATAAAACAGAAATAGTTACACAAATTTTTCAAAGTCATCCCTGGTCAATGGCAGTAGTTGTTCTGTTAGGATTTATGGGAGGACTACTTTCTGGCTTTATAGGTTCTGGAGGGGCATTTATTATGACACCAGGGATGATGAATTTAGGTATTCCAGGTGTAATGGCGGTAGGAGCAAACATTACTCATAAATTCGGTAAAGCTATGATGGGTTCTAAAAAACATGGAGAAATGGGACATGTAGATAAAAAGTTAGCCATTTTTATGCTTATAACTGCTCTTATAGGGATTAAGCTTGCCGTTTGGGTAAATGGTTATTTCTTTGAAAAATTGGGAAAAGCTGGCTCTAGTCTTTATGTAAGTGTATTTTTTGTGCTTACTCTTAGTTTAATCGGTGGTTCTATGCTTAAAGATGCTCTTAAAACTTTACGTGGTGGAGCTACAGGCCCATCTAAATTTCTCTTGGAGTTAGCTAGCAAACTTCAGATTCCTCCTCTTATTCATTTTAAGGTAGCAGGCGTTAAAATCTCTCTTTTAGTAATTATCGTTGTAGGTCTAGCAGTTGGTTATATGGCTGGTACCATCGGTGTGGGTGGCTTCATTGGTGTACCAGCTATGATTTATGTCTTTGGCGTACCTACTGTAGTGGCAGCTGGTACAGAACTTTTTTTGGCTATGTTTATGGGAGCATGGGGAGCTTTTAATTATGCCTTAAGTGGATATGTGGATTTACGTCTTACTTTACTTCTTTATGCTGGTTCTCTTGTTGGCATCTATTTTGGTGCGATTGGCACAAGTTTAGTAAAAGAACTTTATATCCGTTTAATCACAGCTATTCTTATTCTTTTATGTTGTATTTCACGTGCCTTTGCTATTCCTGAATATATGAATAGTCTGCATATTATTAATCTTACACCACAGAATGTACATCTATGTGAGACTTTAAGTAGAATTTTCCTTTTTGGAAGTGGTTTTGTTGCAACACTGTTTATCCTTATTACTGTGCTTAAAGCTCACTTTGCAAAACAAAGATTAGTTAAGAGATATGCTGTCCCAGCTACTACAACAATTAAATAGGAGGTAAGATGAACTATAAAACTATTTTAGTCCCGATAGATGGTTCTAAAGCAAGTAAAATAGCATTAGAAGAAGCTATTAAAATTGCTAAAGAAAATAGTGCATCTGTCATTATTCTTCATGTAGTCCCTCAAAATGCTGATTTGATAGAGGTTTATAAAATAAGTTCTTTAAAATCAGCATTTCAGCAAGAGGGAAAGAAGCTTTTAGAGGAAGCCTATAAATACGCTTCTCAAAAGGGAATTTCAGCAATAAGTCATTTGGTAGAGGGTAAGCCTTGGGAGGAGATTATTAAAATTGCTACGACGCAAAATTGTGACTTGATAGTGATGGGGAGTCATGGGCATAGCACTTTTAGTAAGTTTTTTTTAGGTAGCGTAACACAAAGGGTATTAGGGGAAGCACCTTGTCCTGTAATGGTAGTGAGAGAAAAAAAGTAAGAGGAGGTTTAAGAGTGGAACCCAAAAAACCATGCATTTTGGTAGTAGATGATGAAGCTGTTTTATGTAAGAGGTTAAAGACGGCTTTAGAGAGGATCGGTTGTAACGTTGAAGTATGTATTGATGGTTCTGAGGCGTTAAGGAAAGTGGAGGAAAAATGTTTTGATATCGCAATAGTGGATTTAAAAATGAATAAAATTGATGGCATGCAGATTTTAGAGATGATTAAGCGCAAAAAGCCTAAAACAGAGGTGATCATCATTACAGGTTTTGCTACAGCAGAAGTGGCAAGAGAAGCTTTTAGGAAGGGTGCTTCAGAATTTATTAGTAAACCATTTTGGTTACAAGATTTATACAATGTTATTTTTCGTTTGATTGAAAAGATGCAGAAAAAACAATTATTAGCTACTTAAAGGAGGGAACTATGGGTAAGATAAAAGAATTTAAAGAAAAAATAGATAATCTTTTTATGGCTATTACGCTTGCTGAAGCAGGATGTGTTGATATGGCGCGTGAGTTGTTGCAGAAGGAGGAGCAAAAAGCAATTTATAAAAAACTTATTCCTAATCCGGTTTCTCAAAAAAAATTGCTTTTTGAAGAAGTAAAAATAAAAAAGTAAAAAATTAAAGAGATAGGTAAGGGGAGGCAAATCCCTTTACCTATCTCACCATCAAATTATATTCAGGGAATTCCTTTATAAGTGTCTCTAATTTTTCTTTAGTATATATATTTGGTTTATTATAAATAGAAGTAGGTTGGGCAATTTGAAAACAAAGGAGATGTTTTTTCCCAACTAATTTAATAATTTCTTTTATATCTTCAAAATTAAGCAATTCACTGTGGACAGTAGTACGAAATTCACATTTTATTCCACTTTGTTTTATAAGATTAAAACTATCTTTTATGATACTTATGGGAAAGTCTACTTGAATAATTTTTTTATATTTATGCCAAGGAGCCTTAATATCCATAGCAATATAATCAATAAGTCCCTTTTCAATAAGTAATTTAAGCATTAAAGGTTTTGTCCCATTTGTATCAAGCTTTACTAAAAAACCTATTTTTTTAAGCCATGCACAAAAAGAAGGCAATTCTTTTTGTAAAGTAGGTTCACCACCAGTAATAACAATACCATCCATCAAACGCTTTCTACTTTTAATGAATGTCTTTATTTTATCCCATGAAATAGGCATTTCTTCACAATTTATCAATCTGTAATTATGACAATAAATACAGCGAAAATTACATCCTTGTGTATAAATGATTGCTGCCAAACATCCAGGATAATCAATTGTAGATAAAGGTGTAAATCCACCTATATTAAGCATAAATTTTAAAAGCTCTTCTTTCTCTATATTCTTGCTGTTTTCCTTTATTCCAGTTACTTATTGGCCGATAATATCCCACTACTCGTGAATAAACCTCACATTCTTCACCACACTTTGGACAATGCCAATGTTCACCTGTAAGATATCCATGTTTTGGACATACACTAAAAGTAGGGGTGATAGAAAGATAGGGAATGCGATATCGAGAAAGGATACGTTTTACTAAAAGTTTGCAAGATTCAGCATCTGGTAATGCTTCTCCGAGAAAGAGATGAAAAACTGTACCACCTGTATATTTTGTTTGAAGTTCTTCCTGAAGCTCTAAAGCCAAAATGGGATCATCAGTATAACCTACTGGCAATTGAGTGGAATTAGTATAATAAGGTGCATCATCAGTACCAGCAGTAATAATACCAGGCAATTCATTTTTATCAATTTTTGCTAAACGATAACTAGTGCCTTCTGCTGGTGTGGCTTCAAGATTATAAAGATTACCTGTTTCTTCTTGAAATTCAATGATTTTTTTACGCATAAAATCAAGGACAGCCAAAGCAAGTTTTCTTCCTTTTTCAGAGGCAATGTCTTCTCCAAGCAAATTGAGACAGGCTTCATTCATACCAACAAGTCCAATAGTAGAAAAATGATTTTTAAAAGTATACAAATAACGAGCAGTATAAGGATAAAGTCCCTTTTTCAAATTATTCTCAAGCATTTTACGTTTTATTTCAAGAGACACTTTAGCAAGGAACATGTATCTTTCTATTAATTTAAAAAATTTTTCTACATCTCCTTTACTTAAATAAGCAAGGCGTGGCATATTAAGAGTAACCACTCCAATAGAACCTGTTGCATCCCCTGCTCCAAATAATCCACCTGTTTTTTTCTTTAATTCTCTCAAATTCATTGTTAATCGACAGCACATACTACGTACATCAGCTGGATTTAAATCAGAATTAATGAAGTTTTGAAAATAAGGTGTACCATATTTGGCTGTCATTTGAAAAAGCAGTTTTGTATTTTCACTCTCCCAATCAAACTCCTTTGTAACATTATAAGTAGGAATAGGAAATGAAAAGATTCTTCCCTGATAATCACCTTCAATCATAATCTCAATAAAAGCTTTATTAATCATATCTACTTCTTTTTGATAATCTGCATATGTCTCATTTAATATTTTGCCACCCCAAACTACTGCTTCTTTTTTAAGATGATCTGGAATGGTAAAATCAAGGGTAATATTAGTAAAAGGTGAATTACCGGTAATAAAAACTATATTATTTCTTCTGGCAAAAAAGGTATTATTTTTTACTGTAGGACACCAAACAACACCTTTATAAGGAAATTTACCAGCAAAATTAACTGTAAAATTTTTGTTTTTATAAATCCTTATAGTAGATACACCATTATTATTTTCTTTAAATGTAGCGCTAAACCCTGCTTCTACAATAAGTTTTAAAATTTCATCTCTCAATGTGGAGGATTTTACATATATGTTTTTTCTTTCACAATTATCTGTCTCTATATAGCCATCAGCTAGGATATATTCTTCTAAAAAGAGTCTTTTTTGTCGACTTGTAGTATTTTTTACAAACATAGGAAGCCTATTTTTACTATTTTTAAGCATTTCTTTTAATATACGTGAATTAGGTCTGTCTATGACAAATTCTATAGTAGTTCCATCTGGATTAAACCCGTGTTTTGTCCTCTTTTTCTCATACCAAGCAATATTTAATTTTTGCAAAAGTTGCCTTATCCTCTCACAGTTCATTGGATTCTTAGTTTCTGATTGATAGATTACTATCCTTTCTTCACTTGATGGTATGACTCCTTCAGCAATAATCCAAGCACAAAGCTGGATAAATTCATCTTCACAGACCTCATTACCTTCTTTATACTCACCTGCTGCTGGAATAGAAAAAGATGTTTTTATATTGGTCAGCTCTATGGCAGGGGTAATTGTATATTCATTTTTATTAAATTTTTTTCTAACTATCCGATGATTAGGTGTTACAAGAATTTCTCCCTTTCTACCTACAAACCTAAGTAGTTCACCTTCATAGTTATAAACATTTAGTTTTTCTATTGGTTGATACTCAAGCTCATGTGTTTGTAAATTAAAAGTAGCAATTAACTCCCCTTCTTTAAGCTCTTTATATGTCTTCCATCCTTCTTTTGTTAAAATTTCTGTATCAGAAGAAACACATTGCCCACCCCATCGAGAAGTAGTATTTACAGAGAATATAAACTGTTGAATACCTTGTTTAACTTCTTTATAAGATAATTTATCTCTTCTTACATAAGGTGCAAGCAATGTATCAAAATTATTAAAAGCCATTGC
>Ga0209410_1000585_pt1 | contig 17042 bp, 14 predicted proteins | sample Mar14436cmmetaG_FD_184135 | JGI IMG/M metagenome (GOLD analysis project Ga0209410, IMG submission 184135) | Marine hydrothermal vent microbial communities from Guaymas Basin, Gulf of California to study Microbial Dark Matter (Phase II) - Marker... ... | reverse complement strand
TGAAAGATATTCGGCAGCCTGGGATTTTGCCTCCTTATTTTGTGTTAGTCCCTATTTACAAAATAACCTTCAAATTTCTCACCCATTTCTCAAAGTCTGACTTTAAATCCTGCCACGCTAAAGGTTTTATCATCTTAATATCAGGTTCTGTTTCGGCATCAGCAAAATAAACGAGACTTCGCACCACATGACCAATGTCACGATTTTGATATTTTTTCATATATAATCTCAAATAATCCTCAAGTGAGAGAAAGTGCTTTATCAGGTAATGTAAGTCAAAAAAAATCTTTTCGGGAGCCTCGGGAGGCAATAGCTGAAAGCTTCATGCAAGCTATATCATTCATTCCTGCCAGGTGAACACCAAACTCAGTCCAAAGAACTTTTGGCTGTAACATCGGATACTCATAGCCGATAAAGCTCATCTGTATAGTGCCTATACTTAGATAAACTGTTTCGAAACTGATGGATTGAATTTCAAAAGCAATATCTAAAGATTTTAACCTGTTGAATAGAATTTCTGGATCTCCAAGTTTAGGGATAAACCAATCAAAATCCATAGATTGACGATGTCCTACCTGGAGAGCCAGGGCTGTTCCACCTGCCAGGTAAAAATCAGTATTAGCTAAAGCCTTTCCCAGGGCAGGAAGGACTTTCTTTTGAGCATCGCTCAATATATCAATGTGAATGACGGCCTCTCCAGACATGATGTCTTCCCCTTGCTTTTTCCAGCCACTTTTGCCTTTTCTCAGGAGGTATTCCGCTTATAAGTGCCCAGTAGTTCAGTTCACGAGAGGGTAGTATTCGATTCCCTCTTTTTTCTAAAAAGGAAACAAGCTGATCTTTTGAGTATGTTCTTCGTAGCCATAGCATAGAGGCCCAAGATCCCCTTTCCATAATACGATCCATGATTGGACCAGCATGTTTGAAAATATCAATAGTTTCAGGGTAATATTCCCAAAACAATGGAAAGAGAAACTCAGGAAGTTTCATATCATTTCTGACCTTGCTCTCTATTTGTTCCGTCATAGCAATGCCATGATATGAAGAGCCTGCCACATGAATTATAGGACAAGATCCCTCCCTTCTCTTGCTACTTTATTAAACTATTACATATTCTCTGATTAGCATACCTTAAATTTTTAGAAATTATTTCCTCTCTAACATCTCTTTCGGAACCTCTGCCTTCTCCGGCCATCCATCCGGTATCACCTGACCGGGTTTTTCTCCGAATCTTTCTTTATCAGAATGCAGCTTAGGCCGTTTAAATTCCTCTCTGGGCTCCTTTGGAATCCTGCCATTGAGGATTGCCTCTGAACGCAGTCTCCGTCCAATGGTCTTTTCCATGAGGGTACCCAGCTCTAAGATTCTTTCGATATTAATGCCCCCGATATCAATACCCATCTCATCAATCATCACACACATATCCTCAAAGGTGACGAGTCCCACGACATTGGGGTCTTTGTAGTAATAGGCACCGGTTCCTGGCACCGGGGTTCTGTCAAGGAAATTGGTGGGCTGTCCGCCAGTGCCGCCCATGGTACCCTCAAAGATCTCTACGCCCGCCTGAAGCGCAGCCAGGACATTTGCCAGTCCCCAGCCCCTGGTGACATGAAAATGGGCCACATGCAGATCAGGATTTGGGATCTCATCTAAGATCATGGAGAAGTACCGGTACACCTGATCAGGTGGGGCGGATCCATCATGGTCTGCATGCTCAATATCATCGGCGCCTATGGAGAGCCACCGTTTGGTAAACTCAACGGCATCTTCTAATTTTGTAGGACCTGAGATGGGACTGCCCCAGATTGTACTCACGGTGCCACACATCTTGATACCTGCATCCTTGCATTTTTTTATACACCGCTCTGCCTCCTTCCAGTACATAGGCAGGGTGGTGCCAGAGTTTGCAAAGTGATGTTCCTCATCGGTTGAGACCATCATCAGGACTCGGTCAGGGCCATAGCCCTTTTCTTTCAGCTCAATCGCCCTGTCTACCGATGGTTCCCTGATGGTTATTGCGGTCCATTCAATAGTGTCTTTATTGATGTTTCGTTTGGCAAGGCGCTTTTCAAAGATCTCACTCCTGATTCCTTTCATCACCTCTTCTGCATCCTTGAACTGGGGCATACCCCGTGGATTTCCTAGATTGGTCACCTCGAGTCTCTTTACCCCGGCAAAGGCAAGCTCCTGGAGGTAATAGATCTTTGCTGCGGTAGGAATCCATACCTCCTCATGCTGGATTCCATCCCGGATGCTTATCTCAGCAAGTTTAACCTTTTTCGGCATTCGTGGATTTTTTTGAAACATATCGTATTGGCTCATTGGTAGTCCTCCTTTCTATCCCTTGATGGATCTTGGGGTCAACATCAGATGGTGGGGGCAGATGCTCCGCGGATTTTGGTAACAGCTCCTTGCAAATGCGATAAAATAATCCCTCATTTGTGTCATAGGGACAACCTCGTCCACCAGACCGGCCTTTGCGCAGTATATGGGCCTTGACTGATCATAGTACTGTTGAGCAAGGGCGTTCATCTTATCAATTACTGGCTCCAGGGGATTGCCTGCATCCTTTTCCTTTACCAGCCTCCTTGAAAAAGCAGCGGCAGCAGCAGTTTCTCCATGCATTACATAGATTTCGGTAGTAGGCACACCAATAGTAAAGGCATTATTTCTGGTTGCCTGGGGCCCTCCCATGATGTAATGGGCAGCGGCCGTCCCCTTTCTCAAGACAACGCACATCATGGGAAGTCCAGAACTCTCAATAGAGTAAATAAGTGACTGCCCAAGCCCAAGGAGCTCCGCCTTCTCAGCAATGTCGCCAACATCGATACCGCTTGTATCTTGAACCCAGATCATAGGTATCCTGTCTCTGCCACAGAACATAACCAGCTCATTCATCTTGATAAGACCTTCTCTGTAAAGCTTGCCGCCTATGCCCAGATATTGATCCTCTGCATATTTGGGATACCCCTTACCCAGAAAACCCTGCCTATTGGCAATAACCCCAACCAGAAAACCGTCTATCCTGGCGAGTCCGCAATACACTTCGGGAGCATAGTCTGGTCTGTATTCCATGTGTTCGCTTCCATCAAAAAGGCGGGCCAGCACCTGTTCAATAGTATAGGTCCTCTTTTGGTCAAAGGGAACAATAAGATTAAGATCCTCTGCCGGATAAACCGGTTCAGCAGGTTCTGCTACCCTGAACACCGATGGTTCATACATAGGCATGCCCGCCATATATTTTCTTACAGCCTCCAGAACACCTTCCTCGGTGTCATACACCTCTCTCATAAAACCGGTGACATCATGGTGAATGCCAGTTCCTCCAGGAGGAACCTGCTTGAACTTTCGTGTTGCCTCAATTAAGGTTTCCGCCCCCTCGAGATCAAATCCTCCCTTGGGAGACATACCACTGACAATACCTCCACCGCCTACCGCCATGTTGGCTTTTTTATGGGCTATAATAAGAGAAGGGCTAATTGCATGATATCCACCTCCAGCAGGATTTGTGCCGTACATACCGCAAATCACCTGTATACCCTCCTGTTCCAGTTCAGCATGTCTGAAAAATGTTCTTCCGCCGGATCTCCTGCCAGCGTATACCTTTTCCTGCTCAGTTAACTTCACGCCACTGCAATTAAGCACCCAGACAAGTGGAATGTTCAAACGTTCAGCAATATCCTGGGCCCTAAAAATATGCTCCCGCTGACCCGGAATCCATGCCCCGGCAAGGACTTTATTGTCTGAGGCAATGATTACACCGTATCTGCCTGATATCTTGCCCAAGCCAGTTATCACGCCGGTTGACCCCTCCTGGTTGAATTCTGGGTCATAAAGACTATTCAATGGCACAAACGTACCGGGATCAACCAAGAGATCTATTCTTTCCCAGGCTGTCTTTTCTCCTCTTTTGTGAAGTTTTTCTGCTGGAAGACCAGCCATCTTTCTTTTCTCTATGGCATCAGCGACATCCTTTTCAACCTTACCTATTTTAATGGCATTGGCCTTTCCCTGTTCTCTCTCCTTTTCTTTTAGTTCCCTTCCAATTGGACTCATTTTTTGAAAATATTGTCTCATCTCATTTTCCCTCCTCTAATCTATAATCGCCTACTTTTTGTTCAAGAGTTGCTATCAGACCTGCCCGGAATCGAGGGTCCCTGTAAAGTCGTGCATCTGCCTTCATCTCTTTTTCAACAAATGAATTTTCATCAAATTGCGATGGATCATAATCATCGATAAGCCTGTTCAAAGCCTCTATGGATTGGGGTGCTAAAGGTTTCCCCATTGTGGCCATCTCTTCGGCTACCTCTCGCAAGGGTTTCCCCCAAAGTTCAGAGTAATTCTCCGGATTCTTTCTTCTATCTACCTCAACAGATATATCCTCTTTTGTGGCAAGGGTTTCTCTCTCGTTATCACCTACTTTTGGCAGCTCTTCTACCGGGCAGATTCCAAGCTCTAATCCCTTTGGGAGTAAAAGCATTCCTGTCTCATCATTATGGGTCTCTAAATCTGCCTGATATTTTGCCTTATCGGCCTCAGGATCATCCGTTCTCCGCCTCTTAGGAAACGGAAAGGGAATATCTACCACTACATTATAGGTTCCAATCGCTTTTAGCTGGCTGGCCTTTACCTCCTTCGCTGTCTTGGCCATATATTCAGCATTGATTGCTCCTGCCTTAACCAATGTTCTCGCTATTCCTGACCACCCTGGAATAAGACCAATTGTGGCCTCACTAAAACACATCCCGCTCCTGGAATCACCGACTAAAAAATCGGCCATCAAGGGTATCTCTGCCGAACCTCCAAACCTTGTACCTCCTCCGCAAACAGCAACTACCCTTAAATATTTGGCAATCTTTCTGATGCTTCCATGGAGGCCAATCCCCTTCTTTAACCTATTATCCGCCCATTCAAAGAGCTGGTCTACCTCCTCTTCAGAAGCGCCGCTTGCCTCCTTTTCTTTTTTCATCTCCAGGGTTTTATCCAATCTGGCCAGGCTTTCTTTGAGATCCCCACCAGCATGCACAGGATCATTAGCGCCATAGAGGATAAGAAATTGCAACTCATTCCTCTTCTCAAAGACTCTATCTAAGCCCTCTAAATAGGCGTCGAGTCCTGGATTTCCAACCTGGTGAACAGGTGGATTATAATAACAAAGGACAGCGCCACTTACTCCTTTATATACGACCTTGTCAATTATAAGATATGTCTTACCCTCAGACCATTCATAGAGGGGACCAAGGTTTTTATATTCTGCAATCCTTTCAGACCTAACTAATCGTATTGGCCCTTTCATAAATACCTCCTTTTATTGTTGGTAAAATATAGCACTGTATATACAATGATATTTATCCTTATTCAAGTAATAAGTGCGCTAAAGCGACTAAAGTTATAAGCGCCCGCCCGCCTCGTCCCGCAAAGCGGGACGGGCAGGCCTAAGTAAAGCTATGAACAAGATTGTTGATAATCCTTCTATCCAGAGTATTATAAAGCATCCCCTAAGGCATGATTTCTTAAGCTCATTGGGATGAGTTATTCCAGGTTAACATTTAAACTTTAGGCACTTAAATTGAGAGCCTTAATTATTCGACCAAGCGCACTGGGTGACACCTTATTGCTGGCTCCAGCCCTTTATCACATAGCTGATAAGGCAAAGGTATCATTATTGGGGAGAAAACCAGGGATTGATTTTTTAAAACCTCTCTTGCTCGACAGCATTGACTATGAAAAGGGCGGATGGCACACCCTATTTTTTGAACAACCCCATTGCAAGGACCTTTCTCTCCCGGATGTGGACACGGTGATCTGCTTTCTTAGCGATCCTTCAGGTAGCCTCAAAAAAGGCCTAAGAAAGTGCCTAAAACACATCCCTATTTTTTCATTTCCGCCCTTTCCGCAAAGGCAAGAAAAAAATCATGTTGCATTATATTTAGCATCATGCCTTAAAAAAGCTGGATTACCTATTAATCCTGAGAAGTCAATAGATGAGGCACAGAGGAGACCTTTGCTTGGAGAAGGAAAACCTTCGAGATCAGAGGGCACAATTGTCTTACACCCAGGCTCAGGAAGCAAAAAGAAAGTCTATTCACCTGAATTTTGGCTTAATCTAATAAGAAATAAAGATTTTGGAATATCTTATAAATGGATCCTGCTTTTAGGTCCTGCGGAAGAGAAATGTGATCAGATCATTTCAAAAGAGCTATCAGACATAGAAATAGAGATTATTCATTCGCCTCACAAAGACAGGCTTTTATCATTGCTAAAAAAGGCCTCTCTCTATATAGGACACGATAGCGGCATCACGCACCTTGCAGCAATGCTTGGAACACGCACAATATGTCTTTTTAAAAACAGCGATCCCCTTCAGTGGGCTCCCTTAGGGACAGATGTTACTATTATTTTGTATCCTACACCTCTTCAGGTTATCTATAAGAAAATTAAGGACGAATTATCAAAGGTATAAAACTTTTGGCTTGACTGATACAAGAGGCTTAAGTATTCTTCTCCAATGATAATTTCAATAGTGGTATATTATCTTAAAATAAAGGGGCATATATGGACTTTTCATTATCAATGGAACATGAGATCTTAAGAAAATCTGTGAGGGATTTTGCTGAAAATGAAATAAAACCTGTAGCCAGGGAGCTGGACGAGAAAGAGGAATTTTCTTATGATACTATGAAGGCCATGGCTGATCTTGGTCTTTTTGGTATGTTTGTGAGTGAAGAATACGGGGGTCAGGGAATGGATTATGTCTCCTACATTATCGCTACCGAAGAAATTGCCAGGGTTGATGGCTCTCATGCTGCTACCGTTGCTGCTGGTAACTCCCTGGGTATAGGGCCACTTTATTATTACGGAAATGAGGAACAGAAAAAAAAGTATCTCCCAAAGGCTTGTCGCGGTGAGACCCTTTGGGCCTTTGGATTGACTGAGCCTAATGCCGGATCGGATGCTGGAAATTCACAGACAACTGCTGTTCTTGATGGGAACGAATGGGTTATAAATGGGAGTAAGATATTTATTACCAATGGTTCATCTGACATTACTGCCGGCGTTATACCATTGACGAGGACGGGTATAAGAAAAGATGGAAAACGAGAGCTGACTTCAATCATCGTAGAGGCAGGCAGCCCAGGCTTTGAGGCAAGGACTATGCATGGGAAGCTAATGTGGCGAGCATCCAATACGGCTGAACTATATTTTGAGGACTGCAGGGTGCCAAAAGAAAACCTTCTGGGTCCTGTAGGCGATGGTTTTCATCAAATGCTTGGAACCCTGGATGGAGGCAGACTTTCCATTGCTGCAATGGGCTTAGGAGGGGCACAGGGAGCCTTTGATTTGTCCCTGAAATATTCCAGGGAGAGGGTTCAATTCGGTAAGCCAATATCGACATTTCAGGTTAATGCCTTTAAATTGGCAGATATGGCTACAGAGATAGAGTGTGCAAGGCTACTGCTCTATAAGGCCTGCTGGCTAAGAGACAATGAACAGCCATTTGCAAAACTTGCTGCCATGGCTAAATTATACTGCTCTGAGGTTATGAGTAAATGTGTTGATCAATCTGTCCAGCTACATGGGGGATATGGACTGATGAAAGAATATGATGTTGAGAGATTTTATCGCGATCAGAAGCTTCTAGAGATTGGTGAAGGAACCAGTGAGGTTCAGAGGATCGTGATCTCGCGATATATTGGCGCCGTTTAATAGCTCTTCTTTGTTGGGCAAAGCAGGCCAATGGAGAGATGAGGAAATGGACATATGGAAAAAACGAAATCTTGCTTATGGCATGAACAATACTCAGTTACTCCAACACTTCAATTTCCCACCTTTGATACATGTTAGATAAAATTCTCGGTAAGGATATTGCTACCTATGTGAAGACCCATCGGGGATTGATAATATTGGCAATTATCCTGAGCGCCATCTCATCCTTATTTATTTTAATTCCTGCCTACCTCCTTAAACCCCTTGTCGATGAAGGAATGAAAAGCACAAGCGAGCCTGTTAACTGGACAATTCCCTGGCTGACATTCCACTACCCATTATCATTCAAGAAAACAGAATTGACTATAGTAGAGGGAATCTCACCAAATCACTTGCTTGGCCTCCTCGCTTGTATTGCCTTCATTTCAGTAATCTTTAAATCTATTACCCGTTATTTAAGTGAACTTGCAGGAGCGGCCTTCTCAAACAGAGCGATTAAATCTTTAAGGATTGACCTTGCGGAAAAGTTCATCACACTACCCTTAACCTTTTATCATAAACGCAAGAGTGGTGAGCTTATCGCCCGGGCTACGGCAGACCTGACAGTAATGCAGGGCTATATAAGCAATATTGTTATTGGTCTGGTACAACATCCTTTAACCGTAATAGTCTTTATCGCCTATCTCATTTTGATGAATTATAAACTTACACTATTGGTTATTATTTCCGGCCCTTTAATTGTTGGTCTGGTTAGGCTTTTTGGCCGTAAGGTCAAAAAACATTCTACCAGGGTGCAGGATGCAACGGCAGAGGTAACATCAAGCTATCAGGAAATTCTCCTGCTGCTAAAAGTTATCAAGGGGTTTTGCAGGGGTAAATATGAATCCGCTATGTTTAAAAAGCTTGCTGATAATCTGTATAAAAATATTATGCACTGGAATAGATGGCAGCTCGGGATTGGTCCTATGATGGATGCAAGTGTATTCTTGATTGTTCCAGGCATCTTGCTGATAGGAAAAATTTATTTCCATCATACCTTAGGTGAAATTATTTCGATGCTTTATGCCTTCTCAGCAACATACGCTCCTATTAAAAAACTGGTCGCTATAAATATCAACTTGAGAACACTTCAGGGCGCAACCAGAAGGGTCTTTGATATAATGCATACTGTGCCCAGTATACAGGATAAGCCAGGCGCAAGGGTGATGCCGAGACTAAAGGATACAATAGAGTTTTCTCATGTTGATTTTTGCTATGAACCAGGAAAATTGATCTTAAGTGACATCTCTTTCAGCGTTAATGCAGGGGAGATGGTAGCCTTTGTTGGTTCAACCGGGGCAGGTAAAAGCACTCTCCTGGATCTCATTCCCCGTTTCTATGATGTTCACTCTGGGTCTATAACCATCGATGGAATGGATATTAGGGATGCAACACTGGGATCTTTGCGAGGCCAAATTGCTACAGTAAGCCAGGAGAGTCTCCTTTTTCATGAAACCATTGCCAATAATATCAATTATAATGGAGATCATTATACAAAAGAACAAATTCAAAATGCAGCCAAAACAGCCCAGGCCCACGATTTTATCATGTCCTTTCCAGAGAAATATGAAACAATTGTTGGTGATAGAGGAACACTCCTTTCCGGGGGACAGAGACAGAGAATTGCCATAGCCAGGGCCATACTTAAGGATCCAGCTATTATAATACTTGATGAGCCTGCCTCAGCGCTTGATCCAGAAAGTGAGCTTCTTATCCAGGAGGCCATAGAAAATCTTCTTGGACAGAGGACTGTTTTTATTGTTTCCCATCGCCTGAATACAATCAGAAGGGCTAATATGATCTATGTTCTGGAGGGGGGCAAAATTGTTGAGTCAGGGACTCATGAAAAACTTATTGCCGCAAATGGCAGATATAAAAACCTCTTTGATATCCAATTCAGGCACTAATTCCCGTCACGCCTGACTGTCTTTTTCAGGCTACAATGATTGTATCCTTATCTCTTGCCTTTAAGGGCTTTTTTAATATCCAGATAAGTGTCCTTGATCAATCGTGAAACCTTTTCAATAACCGTCCTGTTGAAATACTCTCTGTCTTGTTCGAGTATATCCTCATACCTGCCGTCATATTTCAACTTTATCCAGGCGTTGAAATCAAATTTAAGTGCAAGATTATAGAGATAACGATTTACAGGGGCAAAACCAGATTTCCTGATAACAGCCACACCAAAGTCTATGACGAAGGGGGTTCGTCCCTCCACTACGAGAAGATTGTCCTTTTTCTTCAGGTCAGTATGCGCCACACCCGACTTGTGTAGATCTTTTATCAATTTCAAGAGGGCCTTAAAGAACACGTCACGGTCTGTAATCCGAGCCCTATATCTCGGAATCGCATCAATGAATTCGAGCACCAGGTAACGCCCGTCGAGAAGGCCGTAACAGTGCGGTACGCCAGTCACTCCAGATATCCTGGAATAAACCCTGTGCTCATGGCGTAACATCGCCCGGCGGATGATTCCGCCTAATCCCCATCCAACAGGAGCCTTAATAATGAGACGCCGGCCTTTGTCTTCATATAGATAGACATTGCCCTGGTAACCGCAGCTAAAAATGTTCGTTCTGGTTTTAATGCTCCTCTTAATCCACTCAAGGAGCTCGTTTTCTGCAATGTTATTCATATCTCTAAACATCGGTTCAACTGGAGGATTTAATGCAGACCAAGGGAAAGAAAGTACAGCCAAAACAGTAGAAAAAGGGCAATAATGGGCTCGCCGTTTTGTCGCAGGCTTTGTGTGAATGACCACCTTCCACCTTGTGCCTTCCGATAACGACTAATGCGTGGAATAAGCGCCGGGGTTTCTGTACGCCATTGCTCCCAATCCTTTTTAAACATGTGATGAAGGTTTTCATCTTCTCGACGGACGGCCTGAGGATAAAAGATGAGCAAGATAAGTATTAACAGGGGAAGGCTCCACCATAAGCTGGAGGCAAGGGCGAAACCAAATCCCAACGTGATATTGCCCACGTAGAGAGGATGCCTGACAAAGGCATATGGCCCATCGGTAGCAAGGACCCTGTTCTTTTTAATATGTCCTGATGACCATAGTCGCACTGCTATGCCAAGGAAAACAAATGCTAACCCAGTGAAGAACAACAGTTCCTCTGGTTTACCTACAACACTGATCAGGATGACGAAGGAGATACCAATGAATTGGCGGTAGCGTTCCCGATGATACCTAATATCATGAAAAAATCGCTGCAAACCAAATACTATTGCCATTGATTGAGCTTCTTTTGAATAAATTGTATGTGCATAATTCTATTACCCTTCACAGAGAGGTAACAAATACTAATTTACATGATAGTCAGAAAAATTTTCTTTTCAGAAGAGGCAATATAGGATAAAGTCGATCGTGTGTCAAGTGAACTTCGTAGTGAGCCTATAGCGCTATTTTATGAAAAAATTTCCCATAAATTTCGATCAAACGGATTTTGATTTTAATACAACCATCCTAAAATTCAGGAATGATCTTATGATTCTTCCTAGAGCAATAGAATGGAAATCTGATCTTAGCATGTCGAAAAAAGTTAAAATGTTAGAGATTCCCTGGGATAACTTACAGGATGAGGTAAAGGACAGGGGGAGCTATCTTTTGGTCTTAAAATTGGAAAGACACAAACTCATAGAGATTGGCAGATTGGGAAAGTTCATGTTTCAAAAAGGCTACTACATCTATGTTGGATCTGCAATGAGTAATCTCAGGGCGAGGATTAAAAGACATAAACAAAAAAGGAAAAAGATGCACTGGCACATTGATTATCTCACCCGAGTTACTGATGGATTTCTTTCTATACCGATCAGGTCCTCACAAAGGCAGGAATGCGAGATTGCTCAGGCGCTTTCTTCAATTTTGAAAAGTGGGCCTGCTGGCTTTGGCTCGTCAGATTGTAAATGTTTAACCCACCTATTCTGGAGCGAGAAGAGTCCACTTCAAATGGAGACCTTTCATAATGCCCTGCAGAGATTCAGGATTAAACATCCTTGATAAATTTTGATAGGAAGGAGAATGATACCTTCACATAAATAACATTTGTGTCTAACATAAGGCATAATTACGAAGAAAAAACGTAACCGTTCACGTGTTCAGGTCTGCCCGCCCGGATTATATCGGGGCAGGCATGGTTCAGCGTCTCCCGCTAAAAGCGGGATTAAAAATGTTCGTTTTCCCCAGATAATTGCCAATCTGGCTCCAAATTTTGGATCAGGCCTGACGAAGCTGACGCTTTTCTCGTAAATATGCATTGCAAATGCCGTCCGGAGACGATAATGTAACCCGCCGGACGCAGGCAAGCCTTGAACCCATAACCTTTTCAACCTGTGAACACTTATCAGAAAGGCAAAAAGTAGTTGATGTTTTTTGTGCTGAAAGATTATCTCTCAGAATAACTTCGAACTTAATAATTTTGAGGAGCGAGAATGTTTTTTATTAAATATAGAAGGCTCGTCGCAGATTAGTGGGTAAACTTACATAAATTAACCATACAATACCGCCACTGCTCTCTGCGTAAGATGGCATTTCGTAGGTCTTTGCTAATGTATTCGGCGTAGAATACCTTTTCTAGAGGGCAAAGAAATTGCCTGGAGCTCTGAGAATTGAGCACTATCCCCCTTGGTAGCGCAATTCAACAAGAGAAAGAAGACACTTCCTCACCCACCCCAGGTTTACTCCGTTTCAGTTACCGAGCTTCGAGATATGTCCTTTTAACTGAGCGGTAGCGCTTCTTCCAGGTTTTTGGCCTTATTTTGAATCATCCTTGTTCCGCAAACACCCGGAGTCTAAAATCTTGAAAATTTCTATAGCCAAAGGCCCTACGAATAATATTTCTGATGGCGCCATTCAACCCTTCAACGAATCCGTTGGTAACTCTTTGCTCAAAGTAGTTGAGGATTTCTTTCCACCAATTTTGTAATGCTTTTAAAAACTTAATCAGGAACTTATTTCCCGTGTAAAGGCACTTTGGCTTCCATGCCCGCAAAAACCTTTCTGCCTTTTCTTTGCTATCTACTTTGTCAAATATCTGTCTGAACTCTTCCTTGAGCAGATACAATTGTCGGATTTCCGGACAGAATTCCAATATCTCACTGAGATGCCTTTCCTCTTTGGGGGAAAGCTCTGATCGATTCCTGACAAGTATCCAACGACTCCCTTTCAATATGTCTCTGATTTCCTCGTTAGCACCCTGTTGGATTGTTCTGCGTATTTGAGTCAATCGCTCATTTAACTGCTTCATTACATGGAATCTATCAACACTACAACTCGTGCCTTTTAAGGGATATTTCATCAATCCCCAAAATCCTTGTCAGGATATTTCCAGATCGATCTACTTTGGATTTATAGCCCAGCGATTAAAGCACGAACAGTGGATTGGCTTAACCTTTCCTCAATGGCAACCCTTTTACGATTGCTCGGTATGCAGGATTCATATATGTGCTGTTCAAAGCCAATGGTTTGCCTCCGGTTCGCCTCAACAAAGGATAGCTCTTCAGTAAAGGGCTTCTTCCCACATTGATCACATTTAAAACGAGGTGAGGAGAAATGCAGAAACGTCATCTTTCCCCAAATATCCAGATGGCGAACAGATCGCCCTTCTTCTTCATGCACATTATCACATACTGCTCCGCATCGAGGACATATGGCGATATCTCCACGGTGAGCACACCAAAGATGAAGGACCTCATGGGGTCACCCTCCCTGCGAAGGGCGAACATGTTCACCACCAATGTCGGAATACCTAACAACTCAGTTAATGCTGAATCCTTAACCTCTGTGAATTCTTCTTTGCAAATACGTTTCACCGCCCTCGCAGCATCCTTAACGAATCCGATAGGTAATAATAACATATGGGAAATACCCCTTTATAGATTTCCCATTGTTATTTATAGAAAATATAGGAGTTTGTCTACAGAAAAATGGCATATTTAGTATATTTTCACACTAATCCGTGATGAGCCCATATTATGAGGTGCATGATAAAAGGAATACGTGCCATGTCAATTACGGATAGACGCCCCTGGTATGCTTCACCATATCATTGTCCGGGGGATTGAAAGAAGGGTGATCTTCCGGGACAATAGAGACCGGGAGGATTTTCTAGCTCGTCTTGGCCAACTCTTGCTTGAGACTTCGACCTCCTGTTACGCATGGACGTTGCTGAACAATCTTAGATGACACTGCTCGGGTGATATTGGAAGTCAGGATTCCCCTTGTTTCACCGGAGAAGTGAGGATCTCCCAGATGTCTTCTGCAAGGAGCGGATTGAGAATGCTGACGCCATGGACAACAAATCGCTGCTCGCCGCTGTAAAGGACCATGCCTGCAGTAACAGGTTTAAGTCCCAACGCCTGAAAATGCTCCAGGCCTTTCACGAATTCCATGGAAAAAGTCCCGGCGGACTTAATTTCCACGGGCGTGAGTTCGCCTTTTTCCCTTATCAGCAAGTCGACTTCGTTGCCGCGAGAGTCGCGGAAGAAATATATCTCAGGCCTTATTCCCTTGTTGAGCGCACCCTTGACAATCTCGGCAATCACGAGGTTCTCATACAGATTGCCGCGCAGGGGATCGCGGAACGCCTGTTCCTCCGTGTGAATGCCCAGCAGAAAAGCGGCGAGCCCTACGTCAGTGAAGTATATCTTGGGGGACTTGATGACACGCTTTCGGATGTTCTCGAAGAACGGCGGCAGTTCAAACACGACATATGTCGCCTTCAACACGCTCAACCAGTTCCTGATGGTCGTGCTGGACACGCCCACATCGTTTGAAAGTGATGCGAGATTGACGATCTGGCCCACCCTGCCCGCCAACAGGGTGAGGAATTTCTGAAATTGCGCCAGGTCGCGCAAGTGGATCAAGGCGCGTACATCGCGCTCTACATAGGTTTGCATGTAGCTGTTGAAAAACCTGCGCGGTTCAAGCCCCTCTTCGTGAAGCCGGGGAAAACATCCCTGGATGAGTAGTTCGAAGGGTGTCCACCTGGATTTATAGCGGCAAAGTTCAGGAAGTGAGAAAGGTCACAGCGTCAGCATGGCGGTGCGGCCCGCCAGGGATTGGCTGATTGCCTCGTGCAGCCGTGGCTGATGGCTCACGGTGAGGATGAAACGCCCCGGCCGTCTATCCTTATCGACGATTCCCTGGATATATGAGAGCAGGGTCGGAAGACGCTGCACCTCATCCAGGATACCGCCATCTTCCATCTGGTCGAGGAATCCTCGGGGGTCGGCTTCGGCTGCGGTTCGGATATCCGGGTCTTCCAGGGAGAAGTACTGTCTGTCTGCAAACGTCATCTGGACCAGCATAGTCTTGCCCGATTGACGGGGACCAAGGACCGTAACCACGGGATACTCCGCCGCGGATCGGACCAGTTCTTCTGAGATGTTTCGAGTAATCATGGCCCTATAATACCGCCGTCCGTGCAAAACGCAAGTTAAAATTACGATTTGCACGCTTTGTTATTCTCATGCATGTAAAGCGGGACGATAGACGTAAAGTAAAGGGGGATATTGGTTCTAAAACGATTTGGCAATATGGTGTAAAGAGCACAGACTTTTTGTATGCCAATTGATATTTACGCCAGATAACCAAGATCAAAAATTAGAAAAGGGGTCTACTCTTGACTCATCTACTCAAGAGAAAATTCCATGTATTTATAAGAAGAGACGTATTACCAATAATTGATATCAAAGATATTCGTAATATGAGTCAAGAGGAGACTTTTTTCTTGGGATGAACCGTTTCGATAACTTTAGTTTCGGATTCAATTCTCTAAACGATTTCTTCGAAGTTTGAGAATGAGTATTGCACAAGTAAGGGTTGGTGATTATATGGAAGGATGTGAGGTATTTTTTAACAACACCCTGATCTCTGTGAAAACAATACATGCCATCAAAGGTAAAACTTATTTTCAAGAAAATTTCGTAAATGTTATGGAAATCAGGAATACCATTGGTTAATGAAAGTTAGGAAAAAACAAGGGTAATCTTAATGAAAGTATGGAATGAAAGAAAAACAGATTAATTTAGACCAAATGAATTTAAGCAAATCAGTTTCCAAACATAATTTTTATTCATTTTTAATGCATGCCGTTTTTTTAGCCCTGGCGAAGAATTTTATGGATGTTGACACGATAATTCCATCAATGTTGATTGAATCAGGCGGCAGTTCAATACATATAGGTGTGTTAACAGCCATTATGCTGGGAGGATCAAGTTTTACCCAGCTATTTTTTTCGCCTTATCTGCAAAATAAGAACTTTAAAAAGAACTACCTTTTATTGGGAATTAATTCGAGGATTGCATCCCTTGCAGGTTTGTCTCTGTTGTTATTTTTTTCCTTATCATTGAGTAGTGATGCGCGGATTTTGTTTATCTTTATTCTTATCACTATATTTTCCTTTAGCGGGGCTTTCGCCAATATTAGTTACACTGATATTTTAGGTAAGTCGGTTTTGCCTGATTCCAGAAAGTCATTTTTTTCAATAAGCCAGGTATTAACTGGCTCCGGAGTTTTGATTTCAGCCTTTTTTGCACGCAGGGTATTAATGTCTCGTCAGTTTCCGGAAAATTATACATTTATGTTGCTTATTGCTGCAGTTTTTCTCGGCCTTGCATCCGTTGGTTTTTGGCGGATCAAAGAATCAGTGGCATCCGGTTATAAAATTAAGGGGCTGAAGGCTTTTTTAGATGCCATTAGGTGGGAGATCCAATCAAATTCAAAACTTAGATATTATCTTGGTTTTGTTAACACCCTTGGTATAAGCGTTGCCATATTTCCATTTCTAATATTGTATGCCAAAGAGAATTTTCAGGTCGGAAGCTCCGAGATAGGCAGGTTTCTAATATTTAAGGTCACTGGAGTTGTAGTAACAGGCATGTTGCTGTTTCTTATTTCAAAGAGAATTAGATACCGGTATTTATTGTACAGCAGTGTGCTGTTGACATTGTTTATTCCTTTATTTGTGATGGCTTTAAATAGCTCTTCAGGGTTTTTTTGTGTTTTTATTGTAGGGGGTATTGTTTATTCTTTATATTCAATCTCAATAAATGGCGTTTTGCTTGAAGTTTCGGACAACCAGAACAGGGCCCTTTACACTGGAATTGCCGGTGCAGGAAATATTCTCCCTGCGTTATTTCCGATTTCAGCAGGATGGATTATCAAGGCTTATGGATTTAATACATTCTTTATCATCTTTATGGCAGTTGTCACATCTTCGTTATTTTTTATTTACAAATTACATTGCACCAAATGATAAGATGAGCTGCCTCCAAGAAATCCTCAACAGAGA
>Ga0209410_1000584_pt1 | contig 17054 bp, 15 predicted proteins | sample Mar14436cmmetaG_FD_184135 | JGI IMG/M metagenome (GOLD analysis project Ga0209410, IMG submission 184135) | Marine hydrothermal vent microbial communities from Guaymas Basin, Gulf of California to study Microbial Dark Matter (Phase II) - Marker... ... | reverse complement strand
GAGTAAGCCGTACAACATCCCGAGCAGGGTCCTCACGAACTTGGTCCTCCGGCCATCCTCGGCCCTTCCCAAGGCCGGGTAACGGCTCTGCTCTATGTCCGCCGCAAGGTCGGGATCGCACTCCCTTATCGCTTTTAGGACCATGCGCTTGTTCTTGGCAGCCTGCTCGGCCAGAAGCTCCCTCCTGGTCTTCCGGGAACCGTCGGGCTTCAAAGCCCCGGCCTTGGCCATCACCTCATGGTAGGCCTGCTTCTTGAGGGACCTCAGATAGCTCAGGAGCTTGTCCAGCGTCCTCTCGTCGTGGACCCTCTCCCTTATCGCCCTCTCGCAGGTCGCCACGAACCTCCTCAGGTCCTCCCATATCTGTTCCTCGGTTAGGCTCAGAAGGTAGGATTCCTCGATGAGTTCATCGACCATGTCCTTGGTGCTCATCGCTTCGGCTCACCCCCCCTCTCCGTAGAGTATCTCTATTTCCTTCTCCAGGTCCTCGGCCACCTGGGTCCTCGTCACCTCCCTGTAGAACTTCTCGTCGTAGTCCCTGGTCCTGACCACCACGGGCATGGGAACGGCATGTCCGAGGACCAGGACCTGCTGTTTGGAGTCCAGGCTCGCAAGCACGCTCCGGAGCCCAGAGGAGTTGCTCACCCCCGTGAGCACGGCCTGTATGTCCCTCTCGTCGTTCAGGAGGGCCACTATCTTCGTTCCTATCTGGCTCATGACCTCCTCGTCTATCCCCGAGGGCCTCTGGTCTATGACTAAAAGGGAGACGTAGTACTTCCTCATCTCCCTTGCTATCTGTCCGAAGGCCGTCTGCTTGGCCGCCACGGGGTTCAGGAACTTGTGCGCCTCCTCCAGGACCAGCACCAGCTGCCTCGGCTCGTCCTCGGGACGCTGGGTGGCGAAATATTTCTCGCTCTTCTCGACGTATTTTTCGTGGATCCGCCTCGCTATTATGTTGGCGACCAAGAGATATGCGAGCATGCTCGTCTGGCGCCCGAACTCCAGGACTATGTGGATTCCCCTGTCTATGTACTCCATCATCCTGTCTATCGCATCCCCCTCGCGCAATATGTGAACCATAAACGGGAAATGTTCGAACCTCTTGAGCTTCCTGTGGAGGGCCGCAAGCGACTCCTTGTGTGCCCCTACCTGTTCCGCAAGCTCCTTTACCTCGTCCCCGTCCTTGGAGAGGAGTTCCCTGAGCCAGTGCCTCCTGTACATGGCGTAGAGCAGGTGGGCGGATTCTATGGCCGTGGGGTTGAGGCGGAGTTCGTCCTGGAGTATGGCTATGTCCTCCACCTGGACCTGGTCGTACGAGATGTACACCTCGTGGTCGGGGTTCACGCCCCTGGCCCTCGTGGACTCGGGGTCCAGGGAGAAGAGTGCCACCTTGTTGCCGAAGAGCTGTTTGAGCCCCTTGACGAACCCCCTGGCTCCCTCGGACGACTCCTTCATGGCGCTGTAACCGTATTCGTTGTGCATGTCGAAGACCAGGGTCACCGCCTTGCCCTGGCGTATGAGGCCGCTGAGCACCAATCGGGTGAGGAACGTCTTTCCGGTGCCGGTCTTGCCGAATATCCCGTTGCTCCTCTCTATGAACCTGTCGAGGTTGAGACACACCGGAGTCTCCATGTCCAAAGGGGTCCCTATCTGGAAGTACTGGGGCCCCATCTCCTCGCTCCCGAACACCCTCCCCACGTCCTCCTCCTTGGCCTCCCTCACCCTCGAGAAGTGGGCCGGCACGCTCTTTACGGGCCTGAGTTCGGTGGAGGACCTCCCGCCCTTCCTGAGCATGAGCATGGGCCTCAGGCACACCGTCGCGTAGGTGCTCGTCCCCTTGAGCACGTCCTTCATGAGGCCGTCGCCGTCGGGGGGATGGACGAGGATGTCCGAACTCGTAGCATCTAAGCGTATGTCGGTTATCATCGAGAAGAACTCGTTCTTCTCGCCTTCTATGACCACGAACTTCCCGGCCTTCACGTCCTCCACGCTCTGGTCGGGGGCGAGCTTCATCTCGACCCCCTCTACGAGCGAGCCTTTCGTCACGACACCTATGACCTTGGCCCTCCTCACTGCGATATCCTCCTTACGAGCGAGCCCAACCTTTCGTAGTCGTTCTTGAGGAGCCTGGAAAGTTCCTTACCGGCACGGACCAGGTAGTTCCTGTCCCTGTCCCAGGCCTCGAAGGCGGACCTGACGGCGGCTATTATGAGTTCGTCCGTGGGGACCCTGGGAGCTGAAAGCAGCATCCTGAGGAAGTCCCACTGCCCGGTGAAGGTTCTGACCTCATCCTTTGAACATGGCCTGACGAAGCTGTGGATCCTGGGAGGGTGTGGAGGGAGGAACTGGCGTATGTAGGGCGAATCCTCGTACCCGACTATCACGGCTTCGAACTCCGTGCGCAGAAGCTCAAATATCTGCGGCTGCTCCTCCCTGAGCTGCTCCTCCGGTATGCCGTAGGCTACGGGCCTCCTTCCGGGTTCGATCGACCTCGTGGCCACGTCGCTCACCACCCCGAACACGGGAGGGTCGGAATCCACCCTGACGAGGCTCCCGAAGGGAGGGGAGTTGTGAAGCTCCCAACACTGGGCCGTGAAGACGGTCGTGCTGCTTTCTACGACCTCTGCCAAGTATTCTGGGCTCATGCCTCGGCGAGGTTCCTCAGGTATGAGAGAAAGGACTCCAAGGACTTAGATGCCCTCCCCATCACATCGGGCATCCTCAGGGCCAGGCCCTCCATTCGCCCCCAGTCCAGCCTCCCGTAGACGTTCCTGAAGAGGTGCCTGAACCTTAGGTAGGGCAGGAGTTCGTCCTCGAGTTCGGACGGAATGACGGGAGGTCGGACGCCCGGGACCTCTAAGGTCATTATGTGGAGGAGTTCCCTGTGCCACTGGTCGGTCTGCGGGAGCCCCTCCTCTGTCTCCTCGGCTACGGTCCTGAACATGTCCTCGAGGCCGGTGTAAAAGTCATGCAATATCTTGCCGACAGTACTCGTCCGGAACAGCTCCGGGACGGAGGAGTCCATTGCCTCCTTGAGCCTTTCGGAGAGCTCCCTCCAGGCCGAGAGCTTGTCCTCGAGCTGTGTTACCAGCCTTGCGAAGCGTGGGCTCATACGAGCCTCACCCCCTCCTTCTCCACCCTCCTTCGGATGACCGGGTGGCAGTCCTCTAAGGGGACTATGTCGACCTGGAACTTGTACCCTGTCATCCTTTCGGACTCTACGAGGGCTTCTATGTAGCGTGAGGGAGGGATGCCTCGGACAGCCAGGTCTATGTCGGAGGTCCTTCCGAACCTCCCCTCCCAGAGCACGGAGCCGAAGAGCCACACCTCTTTTGCGCCGAAGTCCTCCCTGAGCATAGAGGCTATCCTCTGAGCCCAGCTTTGGGCCGACCTCCTCCTCTCCTCCATCCTCTTCCTTTCTTCTTCAAGCCTCTTCTTCCAGGCCTTTATGTAAGGGGAGTAGTCCAAGTGGAACCCCTTTTGTTTCCTCTTATCGAGCTTTGCTGAGCAAATGGGACATCGCTTCTACATCCTTCATGGCCACCTCGATGGCGCCTTCGTCCATTTGGTGTCGGCTTTTTCCTTGAGCTTACTGTAGAGTTTGTCGGGCAGGGGTACAGTTTCCACCTCGATATGCTCCCTTATCTCACCTCTCCAGTCTCTTCAACTTCCTCACCAATTGTTTCACCGCTTCGCCATAGTCCACCACGGTCTCGGGAGGGAGCCAGTTCTCGTAGAAGTTCTGATGTAGCTCCCCGGCAAGTCCGAACAGCCTCGGGAGCTCCGGGTCGTTAAGCTCCTGCTTCAGCCTCGCCACGAACCTGTGCAGGTCCCCGTGGGACCTGATCTCAGTTTTCCTATTCGCAGCCACAGCCTTAACGATTTCGGCCGCAGCACCCCAGAACTTCTCCGAGGCCTGGACATAATCTCCCTTACCGATTAAATCCTCAGCTTCCCTTAAGTATTTGTTGTTCAACTGGAGGTAGTTTTTTGTCCCATCTTCCATCCTCAAGCCTCCGCAGCATCTCCCTTCGCTGCCCAGGCCGTCCCCTGGCGAAGCATCTTCTTGAAATTCTCGTCCCGGCAGGACTCGGGACAGTGGCCGAGGGCTATGTAGCAGACCCTACCCTCCCCCCAGGGCTTGACCCATGCCACCGGCATGGCGCATCCCTTCCAAAGGGCTGAGGCCAAGACGTGCACCCTCGGGTCGTAGTCCAATATGTACTGCTCGTCCTCGACGAAGAACTCCTCCGGCAGGCCCCTCATCACAGGATGTTCGGGGTCGGCCACGCTCACCTGGTACCTGCGGAAGTGGGGATGCGTCACGAAGTATCCTCCCACCATGGCCCTGTATTCGGGGCAGTTCCTGAAGGAGTCCGCAGCGGAGTGCACCCCCACATACCCCCTCCCGGATGCCACGAAGTTCAGAAGTCCGTTCTTCTGGGAGTCCGATATCTCCCCCACGGTGTAGAAGAAGACGATGACCTCGTAAGGATCGAGCTTAGGGGCCTCCAAGGCCGAGAGGTCGTCCTCGACGTGGGTTATCTCGAACCTCCCGTCCTCGGAGAGGGCCTCGTAGAGCTCCCTTCCCACGCCCTTGTAGTCGTGTATCTCACCACCTGTGAACAACAAGGTCCTGATCTTATCCATAGTCCTCTCCCCTGTCCAGGTTAAATCTACGCTTCACGACCTCCCATATGCGCTCCGCTACCTCGTCCTCGGCGCATGTGCCGTCCACCACCGTGAACCTTCCCGGTTCTGCCCGGGCCAGCTTCAAGTACCCCTCCCTCACCTTCCTCAGGAAGTCCAGCCTCTCGAACCTGTCCCCCGAAGCCTTCCTTCCGATGGCCACCTCCGGGGGAACGTCCATGAGCACCGTTATGTCAGGTGTAAGCCCCGACGTGGCGATCCCGTTGAGGGTGCGGATGAGCTCGGTGTCCATCCCCCTGCCGTATCCCTGGTAAGCTAAGGTGGAATCCGCGTATCGGTCGCATACCACGACCTTTCCTTCAGAGAGGGCAGGAAGGACGACGGTGCGCACATGTTGAGCCCTGTCCGCCAGGAAGAGGAATAGCTCGGCCAAGGGTGCCAGTTCATCGCCGTGAAGGAGGAAGTTCCTGAAGGACCCCGTAGGTTCCTCCGTGAGGAGTACCGGGACCCCTGCCTCCTCGAGCCTACGGGCCAGGATCCTAGCTTGGGTAGTCTTCCCGCTTCCGTCCACTCCTTCGAAGGTTATGAAGGTCCCCCTCAGGCCTTCTTCTCCTTTTTCTTCTCCTTGCCCTTATGTCCATACTTCCTTATGAACTCCTCTACCATCTGCCTGGCCTCGGGGTCGCTGTACTGCTTCGGAGGCGTCTTCATGAAGTACGCCGAAGGTGCCTCTATCGCACCCTTCAGACCGTTGTCCAAGGCGAGCTTACAACATCTTATCGCATCTATCATAACCCCCGCCGAGTTCGGGGAGTCCCAGACCTCGAGCTTGAGTTCGAGGTTCAAAGGTACGTCCCCGAACGTCCTCCCCTCCATCCTCAGGTAGCACCACTTGCGGTCCTTGAGCCAGGGTATGTAGTCGCTCGGACCTATGTACACATTTTCCGGAGGAAGTTCGTAGTCCAGTATGGAGGTCACGGCGTTGGTCTTGGAGACCTTCTTGGATTCGAGCCTCTCCCTCTCGAGCATGTTCAGGAAGTCGGTGTTCCCTCCCACATTTAGCTGACTCGTGCGTTCGAGCCTCACCCCCCTCTGGCGGAAGAGCCAGGTGAGCATCCTGTGGACTATCGTGGCTCCCACCTGGGACTTTATGTCGTCCCCTATTACGGGAACTCCTGCCTCCTCGAACCTCCTGTGCCAATAGTCGGTCTGGTACCAGTTCCCCTTGCTGTCCCTGGTCCATCCCGAGGCTATGAAGACCGGTATGCCGTTGACGAAGCCGCATCCGGCCTTGAGCACCTGCTCGACGTACCACTTTGTCGCCTCCTCGCTCCCCACAGGGAGGAAGTTCACCACGACATCGGTCTTGGTATCCTTAAGTATCGCCACGACGTCGTCGGTGGAACCGGGGGCCTTCTCTATTATCTGGGATAGGTACTTCCCGAGGCCGTCGTGGGTCATACCCCTGTACACGGGGACGCCGAGGTGGGGGACTTCAGTGAACTTGTAAGTGTTGTTCGGAGGGGCGAAGATCGCTTCGGAGAGGTCCTTTCCGACCTTGTTCTTATCTATATCGAATGCAGCGGAGAACTCTATGTCCCCCACATGGTAACCTCCGAGGTTCACATGCATAAGTCCAGGTATGAACTCGTCCTCCCTGGCCTCCCTGTAATAGTGTACCCCCTGCACGAGCGCCGATGCGCAGTTTCCAACGCCTATTATCGCCACTCTGACCTTCCCCATATTGTCCCTCCTCTCTATTGATGTCGCCGTCCAGGCCTATCGTCCCTCGTTCAGCTCCAGCCTGTGCGTGCGCTTCCACACGTGCCAGAGCCTCTCGCCCACGGTGAAGTTGGCCAGGACCGCTATGAGCCACACCGCAGCTGCCAGGCCCTTGGGACCTATGAAGGCGCCCGCTGCTATGGTTATCACCCTTTCGGGCCTCTGCATGAGCCCTACGGTGCACTCCTCCCCAAGACCCTCGGCTCTCGCCCTCACGTAGCTCACCATGAGGGACCCTGCGAGGGTGAAGAAGAGGGCCATGCTCGTCCAGAGCCACCCGTGGCTGATGAAGTACCAAAGTATCCCGAAGGCGACGAATATCTCGGAATACCTGTCCATCGTGGAATCCAAGAGGGCACCGAACTTGCTCCCCCTCCTCCCCATCCGGGCTACCTCTCCGTCCAGGACATCGCAGAGGCCGGCCAGAAGCACGGTCGCCCCGGCTAAGGCCAACCTCCCCCGGGCGAACATGACGGCCGCCACCACGCTCCCCACGACCCCCATGGCCGTTATGAGGTCAGGGTGCACCCTCACCCTGACGAGGAGCCACGTTATGGGCCTTAACATCTTGGCGAACCCCGACTTAAACAACGCACCTAGCATCTTTCTCCTCCAAGTTTAGTCGCCCTTTCCAGCTCCCTCCACCACGAGCACCAGCTCCCCCTTAGGGGGACGGAGGCGACAGGACTCCAGAAGCTCCCCTATCCTCCCCCTCCTCGTCTCCTCGTGTTTCTTGGTGAGCTCCCTCGAAAGCGAGGCCCTCCTGTCCCCGAGGACCTCGAGGATATCCTTCAGCGTTTCCGAGATGCGGTGGGGGGACTCGTAGAATATCATGGTCCTGGTCTCCCCCTTCAGTTCCTCCAACCGCTTCCTCCTCCGGGAGGCCCTGTGGGGGAGGAAACCTTCGAAGGTGAACCTGTCCGTGGGAAGACCGGAGACCACCAAGGCGGCCACGAAGGCTGTTGGTCCAGGGACCGGTACCACCTCTATCCCCTCCTCCACCGCCCTCACCACCAAGTAATAGGCCGGATCGGAGATCCCCGGAGTGCCCGCGTCCGAGACCAGGGCCACGTCCTCCCCCCTCAGAAGGCGGGATATCAGCTCCGGAGTCCTCTTCTCCTTGTTAAAATCGTGGTAGCTGACCATGGGCTTTCTCAGCCCTAAGTGGGCCAAAAGCCTCCCGGTCCTACGGGTGTCCTCCGCGGCCACGAGGTCCACCTCCCCGAGCACCCTCTTTGCCCTCAGGGTTATGTCCTCCAAGTTCCCTATCGGGGTGCTGACTATGAAGAGCCTTCCCTTCATCCTAAAATATAGGGCAACGGAGGAGGGAGGGCAAGGGGAATCTAAAGCTCCACCATAACCTTCACCACGCCGTCCCTGTAACCCGACGCCACTTCGAACGCCCTTTTTACCTCCTCCAGCGGGAACCTATGTGTAACTGGGGACTTTAAGTCCAAGAGCCCCTTCTTCGTCATACTTATGGCCCTGGGATAGGCATGCTTGGCCCTCCTCACCATCTTGATCGTGAGTCCCTTCCTCCTCGATGAGGAGGCCCTGAAGGAGACTACATCCTCCCCCGAGGGTATACCTATGAGCACCAAGGTGCCCCCGGGAGTCAGGGCCTCGACGGCCTGTTCCGTCGTCCCGTGGACCCATGCGGCCTCGAAGGCCACGTCCACCCCCCTCCCACCTGTCGTCCCCTTTATCCTCCCCACGGGGTCCTCCTCGTCAGCCTTGACCACCTCGTCCGCTCCGAACATCCTTGCCATCTCCAAGCGGGAGGCAAGAAGGTCGGTCGCCACCGTCCACGACGCCCCGCAGAGGCGGACGAGTTGGACGACCAGAAGTCCTATCGTCCCCGCACCGAACACGGCCACCGTCTGCCCCGGCCTCAGGTGGGCCAGGTCCACGGCATGTAGGGCCACCCCCAAAGGCTCCAACATAGCACCGTCCTCGTAGGTCAACCCCTCGGGGAGCTTGAAGAGGGCGTCCGCAGGATGGGCCAGATACTCCCTCAGGGCCCCGTCCGTGGGCGGCGTTCCGAAGAAGCGTACCTCCGGACAGAGGTTGGGGTTCCCCCTCCTACACCACTCGCACCTCCCGCAGGGGACCGCAGGGTCCACCGCCACCCTGTCCCCCGGCCTCAGACCTTCGACCCCTTCTCCCACCTCCTCCACGACCCCTGCGGCCTCGTGCCCCGGGACCAGAGGTTCGGATACGGCAGTCTCCCCTATCCTTCCCTCCTCGAAGTAATGGAGGTCCGAGCCGCATATCCCGCAGGCCAGGACCCTCACCAATGCCTCGCCCGGGCCTGGGGTGGGCTTCGGAACTTCATCTATCCTTATCTTCCTCGGCCCGTACAGCCTCGCCGCCTTCATGCTCCCTCCATGCGGCATTCCTCTCCTCATCTATCCTGAAGTCCTCGAAGACCGAGGGGGCCTTCTCCTTCAAGATCTTGAGTATCTCGAGGCATATCTTCCTTATCTCCCACTGGGCGGACGGATGGCACCTGAGGGAGAATATATGCCTCCACTCCCTGAAGTTGGCGGATACAACTATCTCGCTCGTCGTGGCGTTGGGAAGCACGAACCTGGCGTCCTGCTTTGGGACCCCAAGCTCCCTGAGCTTCCTGTACGCCTCCCTCGCCACCTCCATCGCTTCACCGAACACCTTCAGGGCCTCGGGGTTCCCCTGGACCGAGGGCGGGGTCACATACTCGAACCCCGCCTCGTCCACATAGCGCTGGCTCTCCTGAGTGTAGGATGCGAGCCTGTGCCTCACGAGCTGGTGTGTGAAGGCCCTCGAACCTCCCCTTATCCTGAAGGTTGCGTATGCGTGCTCTAAGACGCTTTCGTGCCCGGAGCGGATGAGCTTGCGGATGAGGGCGGGAGCCGAACCCTCCCCCATCCTGTGGAAGGACTTGTAGCTCGTCCTCGCCGCAAGCTCTATGACCCGTTCAGGGTCGGGCGTCATGGCCAGAAGCTCAACTTGAACCGACACGGTAGTGCCTCCTCTCCCGAAACTCGCTTTGCTTGCCGTCGTTCCACTGTCTTACCGGCCTGAGATATCCTACCACCCTGCTGTATACTTCTGTCTCCTCCCCGCACTTGGGGCAACGGGGATGCTCCCCCGGGATGTAGCCGTGGGCGGGACATATCGAGAACGTCGGGGTTATGGTGTAGTACGGGATGTGGAAGTTCTCGGCTATCCTCCTCACGAGGAGCTTCACAGCCTTGGAGGTCAACCTCTCGCCCACGAACCCGTGGAGCACCGTGCCACCTGTGTACAGGACCTGGAGCCCGTCCTGGTGCTTGAGGGCCTCGTACAGGTCGTCGGTGGCGTAGACCGGAAGGTGGGTGGAGTTGGTGTAGTAGGGCTCTCCGTCCCCACCGGCCGTGATTATGTCGGGGAAGCGTGCCTTATCCAGCCTTGCGAGCCTGTAGGTGGCACCTTCCGCTGGCGTGGCCTCGAGGTTGTAGAGGTTGTCGGTCTCCTGCTGGTACTGGTAGAGCCTATCCCTCATGAACTTCAGCACCTTCACTGCGAACTCGTATCCTTCGGGGTCGGCTATGTCCTTGCCCATGAAGTTGAGGAGGGCCTCGTTCATGCCTATGAGGCCTATGGTGGAGAAGTGGTTGTCCCAGTACCTGCCTGTGGAGGCCTTCACACCCTCGAGGTACACCCTAGCGTATGGATACAGCCCCTCCTCCGTGAACCTCTCCACGACCTTGCGCTTTATCTCCAAGGAGACCTTGGCTATGTCCATGAGCCTCCCGAGCCTTTCGAAGAACTCTTCCTCGCTCTGGGAGAGGTAACCTATCCTGGGCAGGTTTATGGTCACCACACCTATGGAGCCGGTGAGGGGATTGGCGGCGAAGAGGCCTCCCCCCCTCTTTTTGACCTCCCTCCGGTCTATCCTGAGCCTGCAGCAGTTGTGGGTGACCGTGCCGAGGGAATGGACGAAGAGATGCTCCCTTTCGAGCTCCACGTCGTAGAAGGGTTCGGGCTCGGGGAGGGTTACTTCTTCTATCTTCGAAATTCTAGTAACGTAAACGTCGGCGATGCGACGGCTCTCCTCGGTGTGGGCGTTGTACTTATCCAAGGTAAGAAGTCCGACCATCCTCCCCTTGTTCAACCCCGGGACGGCATAGGTCGACCTCGCCATCCATCCCGGCACGAGCTCGTGCAGCAGCGGGGAGGAGGATGAGGTTTCCCTGTGCTGGATATACACCACCTGACTGCTTTCCAGCCTGCGGTATGTGGTCGGCCTTCCGATCAGTCCGTACAGGAGGACGAGGTCCCTGGACAGTTCCTCGTCGGCTATGTGCACCTCCTGATACCTTCCGTAGCCGTCGCCCTTGAAGAAGTAGTCCAGGAAGGCCTCGATGACGCTCGGGGGGGAGTTGAAGAGGGCCTCGGGAAGGCGTCCGTACTTTCGGAATCCAGCACGGTAGAGCTTGCGGGCCAGGTCGGTGTTGTATACGTAGAGGTAGTAGGTGTTATATCTCGGGTCCTGTTTCTCCTTAACCGTGACGCCGAACCTCCTCTCCAGCAGCTCCCTTATCTCTTCTATCTCCCGGCTGTCCGAATTGAAAGAGAATTGCAGTCCTCGAGGGTTATGGTCATCCCTGAAGAGGTAGTTCCCGTCTGCAGTGAAGTATCCCAAGATCTTGGCAAGGTCCTCGTCGAGTACGAGGCCGTCCAAGTCCCGGTAGCCGTTCGGCAGGATGTCGGAGGACCTCTTCATGCTGAGGACGTAGTGTCCCACCTTCGCATCTTTGGCCAACATCTGTACGAGGCCGTCGGGGGTCAGGACGGCCAACACGTGGTTAGGGGATACCCTGATGACCTTGCCGTCCTCTGTGGTTATCTTCAGGTATCTGTCCTCCATGACCCTCAGGACCCGCCTTACGGGGATCCACTCCGTGCGGTAGCTCGAGCCGTTCAGGCCCAGAACTTCTATATCTTGATTTACCTCTGCCCATCCTTCGTCGTCGAATTCCGCCCCTAGGCCCTCGACGAATTCCCCTATGGTAAGCCGCTGTATGCGGCCGTGCCTCCGGATCAATATCTCCTCGTCCCGATATAAGCACATGCTCATGGCGTCCTCGGGCTTCATGTCGCTGTTTATGAAGTTGGCGAAGTAGGGGATGCCGTACTTGGCGGTCATCTCGAATACGAGGTCGAGGACCGGGTTGTCCCAGTTGAAGTCCTTGGAGATGTTGTAGGTGGGGATGGGGAAGGTGAAGGGCCTCTCCTGGGCGTCCCCTTCTATCATGACCTCCGCAAAGGCCCTGTTGAGCATGTCCATCTCTTCCTGGAACTCTCCGTAGGTCTCGTCCTTAAGCTCCCCTCCCACCACGACGGCCTCGTCCTTGAGGGTGGGAGGTGGGACGAGGTCGAGGGTTATGTTCGTGAACGGGGAGTTATGGAAGAGTATGCCTCCCAGACCTCCTACGAAGTTCTCGGTCTCGGACTCCACGGAGATGTCGTACTCCCACTCGTGAGGATAGAGCTCCTCGGATATCTCGTACACGGGCGCTGCCACGAAGTCCCCCTCCTCGGGCCACCTCCGCTTGGGGTCCGGGTAATAGAACAGTCCGTAGACTCCGGTACGCCTGTCCTTGGGAGCAAGAATAAAGTGCTTCCCCAAGCTCGCCAAGAGCAGGGAGACCCCGGAGATCATCCTCTTAGACTTGGAGAAGAAGCCGTACCTGTGGGCTCTGGGATCGTAGTATCCGTCCCCCTCGATGAGGGCGTACAGGAACTTCTCCCTGAGGGAGTGGTTCATATCGTACACGAAATACGGTATGCGCTTCTCGGAGGCGGTGTACCCACAGTGATGCTTCACGATATAGGCAAGAACTCCGGTAAGGGCGATGTGCTCGACCACGGTAGAGGTGCTCTGCCGGCCGGCCGAGGACCACCCCAAGCCCTCGGTCCTGTGGGTCTCCACATCGAGGACCCGTAGGGCGGCATCGAGTTTCTCTAAGTTTCCGGCCCTCTGAGATATCGAGATACCACTTGCTGTGGACTTTCCTTCGGTGAGGTAGTAGGCCAAGACCGTCAGGAACGCCTCGAGCTTTTCCCCCCTGAGGATGCGCTCCTGACGGCCTTCGGGATAGTTCCTGAGGCTGAAGCACACCTCCTCGTCCGACCAATTTCCCAGCTTCTCCCAAAGGGGGAACGGAACCATCCCCTTCTCCCTCCAATCGTAGTACTGGCCGGCGTATTTATATCCCAACTCATACAGCACCTGCTTTTTGCTGGCGTGCCTCCTGTATAGGTTCCCTTCCAGCTCCTCGAAGGCCCGATCGGAGATGTGCACATAGATGTTCCTCTTGGCTTCGTGGGGGAGGGAGGATATCGCATCGGCCAAATCCAGAAAGTCCCTGCCCCCGAAGCATTCCTCGGGTATGCGGCCGAGGGCAACTACGTGATTGTCCGGGCCGATCTTAGCGTTCGGTCCAGATGTCCTGAGCTGGCCGGGCTTCACAGGAGCTATACCGCCGTCCCTGAAGGCGAAGAGGGAGTGTCCGGGCGAGATGAAGACCTCACCTCTGCCCGTGCGCACCTTCAGGAAGATGGGGGAGGGGACCCTGTGACGGATGAAGGCCTTTGCTCTGAGCCATTTGGCCTTCCCACCTTCCCATCCTAAGACCTCTATATCGTCGTAGCAGGGAACAGCGAAGGAGTCCTCAGAGGGCCTCCCGTATCCGTCGACGTTGGGCACAACCCTTGTGGGATGCTCCCGGAACTGGGAATCCACAAGCTCGCCTATGGGCATGACCTCTATCTTGCCCCTGCGTCGTACCACGACGAGCTCATCCCACGCCAGCGACTGAAACCCGGTCCTCGTGGGGACGTTCAGGTTGAACACGAACTCCTGCACCGCCTGCTTGACCTGACGGTAGTTCAGGCCGTCGTACCTCACGAAGGGGGCCAGGAGCGTGTCCCAGTTGCTCACGGCCTGGGCGCCGGCCGCCTCGCCCTGTAACGTGTAGAAGAAGTTGACGAGCTGGCCCAGGGCGCTCCTGAGGTGCTTGGGGGGACGGCTCGAAGTTTTTCCGGGGACCCCGCCAAAACCCCTTATGAGCAGGTCCCTCAGGTCCCATCCGACGCAGTTGTGGTTCCACATCCCGTTCACCACCAAGGTGGTGCTTTTGGTGGTGATGTCGTATATGTCCTCGTCCGGCACCTCTACTGGGTCAACGTTGGTGACCACGTGCCATGAATCCGGGTCCTCGTCGTGCCAGGCCCTCCTGGATTTCTCCAAAGCTCTATATCTCTCGGAGGGCAGGTCCACCTCCAAGGTCCTGAACCATAGGCCGTAGAGGGGATAGTTTTGCCTTATCTCTCTGTCTTCCATCTTCCTCACACTCCCCTGGCCCTCCAAACGTCTGTCCCTCGGGGTGAAGCCCATGAAGTGGAGGAGCACGGCCGCCTGCTCGAGCATGGTCCTGGCTGCTATCCTCAGGGTGACCTCCCTGCTCCGGAAGTTGGCATCCCCGTCCAGGAGCCCTGCGAGGACTCCTCTTACGAAGTCCATGTTATACATCAGAATGCCGACAGGAAGGCTCTTATGTCGGCTTCCGGGGGTTATGCCGAATTCCACCTCGAACAGGTACCGCAGGAAGGGATTTTTGACCAAAAGTTCCGTCCTCCCGTCACCCTTATCCTGGAATATGTACAGGAACCCGTTCTCCCTGAGGCCCTTGGCCGCCCTTTCCAATTCCTCCCCTCCGTCCTTCTGGGAAAGCGACACCGTGCGGGGTGCCTTGGCGTCGTAACTCAGGAAGCCGTCCGCAAGGGCCAGGCCCACGAAGTAACCGAAGTCTTCGGTGAGTTTTATCTTCCTCCTCGCTCCCACCGTCCTTGTGTGCACGAACTCCCCTTCGGCTCCCTCCTCGAGGGGCCGTCCGTCGCAGTATATCTTATCCTTCCCCCTCCAGCCGTTCCTGAGTATCGAATCCGCCAGGTCTATCTCCTCTATGTAGAAGAGCTTCTCTCCCTCCAGGAGGGACTTTATGTCCACGGTGAAGAGCTTGTCCTCCCCTATGTTGAGTTCGGGAGGGGTTCTGAGGTCCCTCTTCGGGTCATCCCCGACGATGAGGGGATGGTCCTCGGTGACTATGACGCTCCTTCCCCCCCTGTTCTTCACGAAGAACATCTGCTTGTCCTTGCGCTTGCGCACAAGCCTCAGCACCTCGGTCCATCCGTTCCTGTCCAGCACATAGAGCCCTTTTGGATACTTGGCCCACGCACCGTCCTTCCTGGAGAGCAGCACCTCCTCCCCTTCCGACATCCTGTACAGGTCCTCCATGGAACAGAGGAGTATCCTGCCGTCCTTTTTGGCTACTACGACCTCCCTTCCGTAGTAGGTGTAGGGCGCAAGTATGCCGAGGTCGTGGATGTGGAAGTCCCCATCTGTATGGGCTCTACCGACCTCCGGGGGATAGACCTTCATGAGCCAGTAGTTCGAGGTGAGGGCCGACGTAAGGTAGTTGTTCAGGCCCTGGAGGGAGTAGCCCATGTTGCTGTTCTCACGGACCCTCCAGTCTATCTGGTCCAGGTAGTCGTCCATAAGCTCCACAGCACTTATGAGGGCCTTGGTCTCCCTTATGTCCTGGTGCTGCTTACGGTAGAGGATGTAGGCCTTGGCGGTCTTGGCGTGGCCGTTCTCTATCAGGACCTTCTCAACGAGGTCCTGGACCTCCTCTACGCTCGGGAGGGTGTACCCGAGCCTGTCTATCAGGGCCACAACCTGGTCCGAGAGCCTTTTGGCCAGCTCCCTGTCGCTCCCGCCTACAGCCCGGGCGGCCTTGAAGATAGCTTCGGTGATCTTGGACTGATCGAAGTCTACGATCCTTCCGTCCCTCTTGCGTATCTTTTTAGGGGGCATCTCTACCTCCTTCTTATGTCAGCCCCTGCCAGTGAGGGGAGGAAGCCCGTGGTGCCGAACTTCACCTCCCATTCGGCCATACCAGCTATCCCTTCCCGCCAAGGGCTCGCTCGTCCTACCTCGGATATCCTCTCCCACCCGGGGTGGACCCCGTCGGAAGTCACCACTCCCCCTCAGGATGAGCATCAGGACACCTCTAATTCAGGAAGGGGTGGAAGCTTTTCCGGATTTAAGGCTCTGATCCTTATAAGGTAAGCCTCAAGCCAGCCCCTGGACTTATCCGGATGCATGGTGCTGTAGATTATTTTCTCGTGGTCCAACGAGTTTATCCTGTCGTTGGCAGCTCTTAAGGCATCCATGCAGTTCTTGAGGGCCTGCTTCACGGGGATCCGCTCGGGGTTTATGTCTATGCCGAAGTATCCCTTGTATCCGTACATCTTGAGCACATAAAGCGCCGCCTCCGTGGCCTCGGGGCTTATCACTCCTACATCTAAGTCCTGGTCGTAGTTCCCCAAGGGCTGGCTGTTCCAGTGGGTGTGGGCCAACCTTCCGTATTCCATAACGAGGCTGAAGGCATACGGGAGGTCCTCGTACCCCATGAGCACGTGTCCCACCTCGGGGTTCATGGCCACTAGTGCGTGGCCTTCCTCGAGCAGGCGCACGTTCTCCTCGGCCCTCAGCATCCCCTCGACCTTCTGGGCGAGGAGCAGGCCCTCGGCCGTGGTCCCGTAGAGTATCCTCCCCCTGGGCTCGTAGGGCTTGGGCTCTACGGCGACCCTGACCCCCGGCACAGCATCCATGGCCTCGGCAAGGCCCTCGGCGAACCTGTCCCTTGCGGCCACGAAGTCCATCCCGAAGGGGTTCTCGTAACCATCTATCCCCGGCCATACTACGGCGAAGTCGGTCCCGGCTTCCTTGTTCAGTTCGAGCGTCCGCTTGACACGTTCTATCGCAGCCCTGCGGACCTCGGGGATGGGCGACGAGAGCGAGCCGAACTCGAATTTGGCCTCGTAGAAGAGGTTGGGCACTATGGTGACGAGCCTTACCCCCGTCTCCTCCTCGAGCTTCTTGTAGAGGTGCAGGTTTTCCTCGTTCACCTCGTTGGGATAATGTGCCTCCACGGCCTTAAGTCCGTAGTCGGCAAGCTCGGCCGCTATCTCAAGCCTGGCCTCTATCGGAAGGTCGGGGGTGTACCTCTCGTGGAACCTGCCTCCCCCGGGCGAGAAGAACCATACCCCCGCCGAAAACTTGAGCTCAAGCTCGAAGCTCTTGAGGTGTTCTACAAGCTCCTCAGGGCTCCTGCGCTTGGCCTGTTCCCTAAGGTCGACCAACGGCATGTTTCCTCCTCTGTTTCGGCTGAGGATTGGCAGTCAAACCCCTGCCTCCCTCCTGAACTCCTCTAAACTTCCTGCCCTTATCGCCAACCTCAACCACCTCCTCAATTCATCCCTGTCCTTTTGCCCCCTCACTACCTCCTCCAAATCCCCAGGCACATCCCCAAACCTCTCCTCCAAAGCCTCCAACACCATCTCACGAGCATCCTCCAACATGCCCTCACGAAGCCCCTGCTTCCTGCCCTCCTCCAATCCCTGCTCGAGCCCCTTTTTCATCCCTATCCTCTCTGCGGTGGTGATGTAAGGCATATCCCTCACCTCCTCTTCCTTGAATATCTCCTCGTGATACTCCTCCTCCAAATCCTCCGGCAAACTCAAAACCATGT
>Ga0209410_1000578_pt1 | contig 17144 bp, 22 predicted proteins | sample Mar14436cmmetaG_FD_184135 | JGI IMG/M metagenome (GOLD analysis project Ga0209410, IMG submission 184135) | Marine hydrothermal vent microbial communities from Guaymas Basin, Gulf of California to study Microbial Dark Matter (Phase II) - Marker... ... | reverse complement strand
CCTTCGCCAGGCGGGTGAAGAGGATAAACGATTTCATGGAGAGGTATGATTTGAGAGATGCAGCCAATGATATATTCTTTGAGATACCGAATGATATAAGATGGTATAAGAGAAGAGGCGGATGCAACGGTAAACTTTTAAGAGAACTTCTCGCAGAGTGGGCAAAACTCATGACTCCGTTTACACCGCACATAGCTGAAGAAATATGGGAGAAACTCGGGAACGAGAACTTCGTTTCACTCGAAAACTATCCAGAGTGCAGAGAGGAAGATGTCTCTCCAGAAGCAGAAGCATGTGAACACCTGATAAGGGACCTCATGGCGGATGTGCAGGAAATTCTAAAGGTTACCGGGATAAAACCTTCCAGAATCTACATCTACACCTCCGAATCCTGGAAGTGGGATGTCTATGAGAAAATACTTGCTGGAGAGGATATTGGCAGTATAATGAAGGAACTGATGCAAAGAGATGAGTTGAGAAAACTTGGCAAAGAGGTTTCCAAATTCATCAAGGATTCGATTGCTGACCTGAAAAAACTCTCTGAGCAGGAGAAGAAGAGATTTGAAGTCAGAATCGATGAGTTTGAGATATTGAGAAATGCTGCCGATTTCTTAAAGAAAGAATTCGGTGCTGAAATCATTGTAGAGAGAGCAGACAGACCAGAGTATGATCCTGCCAATAAATCCAGATATGCAAGACCATTGAAGCCTGCAATTTATGTGGAATGATAAGCGATAAAGAAGTATGGGAAAGTATAGCGAAGAGTTTCGATAAAACGAGAAGAAGACCATGGTCAAAATGTATCGAATTCATAGATTCAATGGAGAAAAAAGGGCTGTTTCTTGATATAGGTTGTGGAAATGGCAGACATCTAATACCGGCTGCAAGAAAGAATGAACTTGTTGTTGGCATTGACTTCTCGATGAATATGCTCAGGGTCTGTCGCAACAATCTGGAAAATAGTGAGATTCAAAATTACGCCCTCCTGCAGGCGGATGCGAGATATCTTCCGTTCAAAGATGATTGTTTCGACTGTGTCATTTTTATTGCATCGCTTCACAATATCAGGGGCAGAGATAACAGGATAATGGCACTCAAAGAGATGAGAAGAGTTTTAAAAAAAGATGGAAAGGGTTTGATATCGGTCTGGTCAAGATGGCAGGATAGATTTTTCTTTCATTTCATGAAGGAGATTTTTTTGAGGAGTCATGAGGAATTTGGAGATATAGAGATTATGTGGAAGAAAGACAATATCAATCTTCCAAGATTTTACCACCTTTACAGCAGGAGAGAATTTGTGGAGGATCTCAAAAGGGCATCCTTTGTTATAGAGAGGGTTGAATCAGTGAAGATATCCTCGAGGGTTTTGAAAGACAATTTCTTTGCAGTGGTGAGTAAATAAAACCTCACTGGGAGAGGATGCCGGAAAAGTACAACAAGATCATAATCAGAATCAATATCAGGGCTATGACCAGCATTGTGTGAGCAATATCCCAGTCGGTACCAAACACGATTGGAAAAGGACCTATGAGTACTACACCACCGCCTTTTACACTCCTTTCTCCGAATCTCTCGGTATCCACAGTTTCTCTTTCATCATGGAAATCGTATGTGTATGTTTCATCTGGTTCTTTCCTAAAACTTTCAAATATGCCAATAGTGAAAAAGAGAAAGGCAAGGAATATCAGGAGCATTCCAATTGCAGCACCTGCTCCTGTACCAATGATGAAAGGGAATATGAAAAAGATACCTCCCTTTGTATTGCCAAATATCAGGATAATGGAAATTCCTGCTATGAATAGAATTGCGGAAACGATGTGATATCGATTCATCCTCCTTTCACCCTTTTCTTATAAAGTTTCAACAGATTTTCAAAGACACACGCTATGGTTACAGGTCCAACTCCTCCTGGAACCGGAGTGATGATTCCGGCTTTATCCTTCACTCCATCAAAATCGACATCCCCACATATACCCTTTTCTGTCTTTGATATACCAGCATCTATTATTATGCTACCATTCTTGACATGCTCTTTGCCAATAAGGTTTGGGGTGCCTGTTGCTGTAACCAGAATATCAGCCTCTCTGGTGTATTTCAGGAGATCTCTTGTAAAAACATGGCAAACCGAAACCGTCGCATTCCTGTTGAGCAGGAGAATTGCAAGGGGTTTTCCGATAATCGGACTGTGATTTATTATCACAGCATTTGCTCCTTCAAGTTTAACTCCTGTGTGATCCAGAATTTTTAAAATAGCGAGAGGTGTACATGGCACAATGGTTTCTCTTCCGAGAAATAGGTTACCGAGGTTTTGCGGCGCCATGCCTTCAACATCTTTATCTGGATCAATCTTCGACAATACATTGAAAAGGGATAGGTGATTGGGAACAGGCCTCTGTACCATGATTCCATGGATTTCCTCGTCCTTATTGAGATCAAGGATTGTATCAATTATTTCTCTTTCGGTTGCATCATCTGGAAATCTGTACAGTTTCGATTTTATGCCAACTTCCTTTGATGCCTTCTCTCTGAGTTTGAAATAAAGTTCAGATTCTTCGTTATTGCCTATCATTATGGTTGCCATTGCTGGAGCAATACCATATTCAGATGCAAGTTTCTTCAAATCTGAAGATACTCTCTCCTTTATCCTGTTTGCTATTCTCCTGCCATCCACAATCAATGCCATAGCAGATAGTTATGATGACAGAAACGATTAAAAATTTATGGCAGGGCAACTTGGAGAGACATATAGCAAGTTGGATTCTTTTCGGGTTGTGGATTTTATAACCTTTTTCTATTGATGCTTATCCAAGGCACGGTAAAACATCAGACAATTATCTTAAGCAATCAATAACTGAAAGCAAAGATTAAATAGAGTTTTTTCTTTCAGCGATAAGCAATGAATATTGTGGAAACTTTTAATCTCACAAAAAGATTTAATGACTTAACTGCCGTTGACCACATCTCATTTTCCGTCAGAAAGGGGGAAATCTTCGGTTTTCTCGGTCCAAACGGTGCTGGAAAGACAACAACAATAAAAATGCTGACAACCCTGCTGAATCCAACCGAGGGGACTGCAAAGATCTGTGGTTATGATATAGTTAGAGATAGAGATATGGTTAGACAGAGTATAGGTGTGGTTTTTCAGGAGCCGGCGCTGGACACCATGCTCACAGGTAGAGAAAATCTTGATTTTCACGCAAGGATGTACGGTTTAAGCAGAGAGGAAAGGACTACCAGAATAGAAGAGGTTTTGAAATTGGTTAATCTCGTGGAAAAGAGGGATACTCTTGTCAAGTACTACTCGGGAGGAATGAAAAGGAGGCTGGAGATTGCCAGAGCATTGATGCATTTTCCAAAAGTTCTTTTCCTCGATGAGCCAACCCTTGGCCTGGATGCTCAGACAAGGAGAACAATATGGGAATACATTAAAAGGATGAATAAAGAGGAAAAAACAACGATTTTTCTGACAACCCATTATATGGATGAAGCAGATTTTCTTTGTGACAGGGTAGCGATAATTGACCACGGCAAGATCATCGCTCTTGATACTATCTCAAATCTTAAAAATGCCATAGGCAACGATGTTATCATCCTCTCATGCTCTCAGCCGACAGATCTCAGAAAGAGGCTGGAAAGGGAAGACTGGGTCAAAAGTATAGAACAGCATAACTCCTCTCTCACTCTGGGTGTCGAGATGGGGGAGGAAAAAATTCCAATTATTGTGGAAATATCTCAGAAGATAGGGGTTAAGATCAAATCTATCAGTGTGAGGAAGCCGACCCTTGATGATGTTTTTCTGCATTTTACCGGACGAAGAATACGTGATGAGAAGGATGCAAATTCTTCTCTGGAAAAGAGATCGTCTTTCCGCAGGAGAGGGGTGTAAAGAATGAGGGCAAACGAATTGCAGGCAATATATATTATGTGGATGAGACAGATGAAAAGATTTGTGCGCTCCAGAAGCAGAGTGATTTCCATGATCATCCAGCCCCTGTTTTTCCTTATTTTTCTGGGCGTGGGTTTCAGAAATGTACAGATGCCGGGTCTGGAGGGGTCATTCATTGATTTCTTAGCCCCTGGTACAGTGGCGATGGCGATACTTTTCTCTTCAATGTTTGCCGGAGTATCAGTACTCTGGGATAAACAGTTTGGTTTTCTGCAGGAGGTGCTGGTTGCGCCCGTCAGTAGATTTTCGATAATAATAGGTAGGACGCTTGGAGGAGCAACAACTGCGCTAATTCAAGGATTGATTATCCTGATTATATCATTTATTCTTGGGGTCAGACCCTCAAGTATACCCGGTTTGTTACTTGCAATTGTTTTTATGATTCTCATCGCATTTTCAGCTGTCGGTTTTGGACTTGTTATAGCATCGAGAATGAATGATTTTGAGGGCTTTCAACTGATAATGAATATCATCATGTTCCCTCTCCTGTTTCTCTCTTCGGCTTTCTTTCCTGTTAAAGAGGATATGGTTCTCAGGACGTTATCATTTTTCAATCCGCTCTTTTACATGGTTGATGGATTACGCGGAAGTCTCATAGGTACTGAAAACAGCATATTTTCACCCTTTATGGATCTCATTGTCGTAATTATAATCTGTGTCGCAATGTTGAGCCTGGGCAGTTACTCTTTCAGCAAAAGTGAAGTTTGATCATCTCAAGGTTTTACTCCTATCGCGTAGAACTGGGGAAAGAAGTTGAGTTCTATCCCTTCATCAAGGGATTTGAGATACTCATACTCCCACTGGTCTATCTCTTCATCGCTCAACCCTGCTTCCTTCAGCACCCTGATATAATAATCTCTGGCGTGCAGATAGTATGCCTTGTTCTCCTCGCATGTCCATATTCTCGCGTTGCCTATGCCAACCTCTGTCTCAAGACCTGCCTTGACAAAGAGTGCTCTCAACTTTCTGCCAATGTGTGGATCTCCTCCCCTTTTCCTTATTGCTTCTCCAGCAAATATTCTGTCAACCTTTGGATTCTCGGGCCAGTGAATCTTTCCACCAAAATCCGGCTCAAGTGATGCAAGGACTATTCCTCCCTTTTTTGTTACCCTCTTCATCTCATTCACAACTCTTTGGGGATCAACAGACCACATCAACAGGAGATTGCACGTGGTTATATCGAAGGTGTCATCTTTGAAGGGTATGTTGTGCGCATCACCAACAAAAAGATGAACATTATCAAAATCCCTGAGAACATCTTTCGCAACCTTTATCATTTCCTCGGATTCATCTATAGCGAAAACCTCTCCTTTTGTGAGGCTGGCTATATCTCTTGTCACCATTCCAGAGCCACAACCTACATCGAGAATCAGATCAGCATCTTTAACACCAACCCTGAGATAAAGGGGGATTCTCTCTTCTGCTGTTTCCTTTGCCTGAAGTTCCAGTTTTCTGATAAACATCTCCAGCTCATCTTTTGATCTACCTCTCGGCAATCTGATATACTTCCTTGTTCTCTCCATAGTACTCACAACCCAAAAGGTATGACTTTTTATAGTCTTTGTCTACGGAATTAGAATCTGAACAGAGACTCTTCGAAATCTTTAACAAACCATCTTTTTCCTCTCTTCACGATGGTGTGCCCTTCTTTCTCAAGCAATTCTTTATGCCGCTCCGCGCCGCCAGGATATTTCTCGTTGAGATAACCGCCGGTTTTGAGAACACGCCAGTAAGGAGTTCTCTCTTTCCCATACTTTTCTGCTTCCTCCTCGGCGGCGTTCGAGATCAACCACACCGATATCCCCGCAACCAAAGAACAACAGAAATCCACGTTATACATCTTTGCCAACCCTTCACAAAGTTCTTTTATTGTGACGAGTTTGCCTCTGGGGATTTTTCTTATTAATTCTTCGACTTTATCATGAGGAGCGATGACCACTTTGTCTCCAGGTTTTGCGCCCCACTTTTCGAGAGTTTTTCTGCATGGTCCAATGTTAGGTCCAAATTTGAGAAATTTTGGAAAATCCTTGCATGATTCTATCTTTTCTCCAATTTTCTCATAACCTTCCTTCTTCGTACTTCTTCGTCAACTTCTCTATCATGTCCTTGACCATCCTTTTAAGATCATAATCAGGTTTCCACCCCCACTCTTCTCTGGCACAGGAGTCATCTATGGTTCTCGGCCAGGATTCTGCTATCTCCTGTCTGAAATCCGGTTTGTATTCGCATGAGAAATCGGGAATGTGCTTTTTGATCTCTTCCTCCAATTCCTTCGCTGAGAAGCTCATTGCTGTGACGTTGAAGTTGGTATGATGCTTGAGTTTTGAAAAGTCCGCTTCCATCAGCTGGATCGCCGATTTTATGCAATCCGGCATGTACATCATCGGTAGAACCGTATCCTCTCTGACGAAGCAAGTGTATTTTTCTCCCCTCACAGCATAGTAAAACATCTCAACCGCATAATCTGTCGTGCCTCCGCCAGGCGGGGTCTCACTGCTTATTATACCTGGATACCTAACGCCTCTCACATCTACACCATATTTTTTCACATAGTATTCACCAAGTAATTCTCCAGTAACCTTCGTTACCCCATACATGGTCGTTGGTGTAAGCACCGTATCCTGGGGTGTGTTTTCCTTTGGAGTGCTTGGACCAAACACCGCTATCGAGCTCGGGCAGAATATCCTCAGATTTTTCTCTCTCGCTATTTCGAGAAGATTGTAAAGACCGTTCACATTAACATCCCAGCACAGTTGGGGATTCTTTTCTCCAGTAGCAGATAGTATGGCTGCCATATGATAGACTGTATCTATATCATACTCTCTGATTATCTTTTCCAGATTCTCCCTATCTCTGACATCTCCAGAAACATAAGGACCCGATTCTTCCAGAGTTTTGCTTGGTTTTCTGCGATGCCCCATCGCTACAACATTATCTCTTCCATACCCCTCTCTCAAGGTTATCGTAAGTTCTGATCCTATCTGGCCAGTTGCTCCAGTAACCAGAATTTTTACCTTTTCCTTCATCTGCATCCCTCTTCAAACCACGCGGACCTCTTCAAGTGGCGATTTTTCCAGAGGTTTATCCAAGGAGTAAACTTCCTTGTATATCGGGGATTCGACTATTTCATCCTTTCTTTCCCTGAATCTCTCCACCATCTCTTTTGCTTCCAGAGATTTCTTCATCAATCTTTCCGCCTTTTTGCCCTCGATGGCGTGCGCCCTCAGGAATCTATCCCTGTAGATATCTGGAAATACGTTGTACGTACAGAAAGGTATGACTTTGTCTCCCGCGGCGTAATGAATACTGCATCTCTGCACACGATTGATGTCATAGTTGTAGTAGTCCTGGAAGTGCATCATTCCTATGAATAAGAAGTTGTAATGGAACTCTCTAAGGGCTCTGTAATTGCCCTCTTCCACGACTTTGTTGAGGATATCCGAGAGTTTCTTGCCATTCGGTAGTTCGTCCTGGATTATATAACCAGAGACCTTCTTTGCAAGGGCTTTCCTGAAACTGAGATGCTTGATGGCATCTGGAAGCAGCTCTATACCGAGCATCACCTTTTTGAAAGGACTGTTGCTGAGTTGCCTGACATCTTTCAGGAATCTGGTCGCATCTATAAATTCCGTTATCGGTATCAGTTTCCCCTTTTCCCTGTCAACATAAACATATGTCGCTATTCCACATTTCTCGTTGTTGTAGAAATGAATATGAGGTTCTCTTCCAATGATATCTGCAAGCCCGGCGACGCAGGGCACGGGATACCATGCTTCTATCCCAAAGCCAAATTCCTTCTTTATCTCGTCAACTATGTCCGATTGTACCACTCTCAGTTTATCTCTCTCTGCCTTCTTAACAAAACCAACCAGTGAGATGGGCTGGAAGTTAACACCTTTTATTCCCCTATCCATGTTGTGGATGGCAAATTTCAGTATGTCGGGGGCTTCTTTCAGGTTTATCTTGCTGACGGTGGGAACCAGAACTATGCTCTTCATTCCGCCTTCTTTATAGGCCTGCAGGGCAAACGGAAACTCGTAGTGGTTCTTCATATTGCTATCCGGGGTGGGTCTCAATCCGTCAAATGATGTATAAATCGTATTAAGACCCGCCTCCACCCATTCCGATACCCTGCCGATTGCTTTTGCGGGGTTATCAAAGTACTCTATCCCTATCGATACGGAATTTGTATTGAGCTGTACGTGGGGGGAACCCAACTCCTTGGCCATCTTTATAATATCTTTTATGTCGTCCCTCAGCACAGGCTCTCCACCTGTTATCTGGATGGGCGGGGTGTATCCATTGATCTCTCTCGCCTTTTCGATGGCTTTTTTAATTTTCCTCAGCGTAGGTTCGTACACATACCCCGCTTTTTCCTCATAGAAGAAGCAGTACCAGCATCTGAGATCACATCTATTGGTCGCCACTATATTAAGCAATGCCGTTGAGTTTTTATGATGATTACAGAGCCCACAACTGCCGACATCTCTTTTGTGTTCGGTAACCGCATTTATACGAGCGGCATATTCTTCGCTTGCCTTGAACTCCATTATCTTGTCCCAGTACTCTCTGCTCCCTATCCTCTCAATGGTACCATTTGCCTTTACCATATAGACCATGCCGTCTTTCTCTGCATATGCGGCATCTATCGTCCTCGGAATCCTTCCCTCTTTGATTTTTTTCTCATCGATGCTCTTTGTTTTCTCGAGTAGAACAAAACCTCCTTCCTCTACAATATCATCAGCTGACTTCATAACACATTAGCGAGAAAGTTCTTTCTGTATAAAAAGGTTGTTAGTCAGGAGGTTTACCTGAAAAAACCGTCGCAAAGCCAAAAAATAAATTTAAAAGCCCTCAGAGATTTAGCTTTAACACATGAACAGGCCGATTCTGTTCAGTCTGGAGAACTGCAAGAGATGTGAATACGTGAAGAAGCATCTACCAGAGGGCGTGGATATAGAGATAAAAACGTACCCGCACGATGTGAAAGAGTGGTCTTCCGACCAGCTGGCGGAGGCGGCGTACTACGAGGTCCTTTCCGATTTACAGAGAACAGCCCCTATACTGTTGCTTCCAGATGGAAGGAAACTAACGAGTGTGATAGATATCAAAAACTTTCTTTCAAATATCAAACGATGATCGTCTTCTCTCTCTCGGCACCCGTGGATATCAAGAAAACATCTATGTCCAGAAATTCCTCTATGAATTTTATGTACTTTTTGGCTTCCTTAGGAAGGTCTTCGAAGGCTTTTGCCCCCGATACAGACTTCCAGCCGTTGAGTTTCTCATAGACGGGTTTCACGTTTTCCAGTATTTTGATATTCGAGGGTACCGTATCCATCATTCTGCCATCATACTCATATCCAACGCACACCTTTACCTCCCTCAGACCATCTAACACATCGAGTTTTGTGAGAGCTATTTTATCCACCCCGGATACGGTTACAGAGTATTTTAGAACAACAAGGTCGAGCCAGCCGCACCTCCTTGCTCTTCCCGTTGTCGTTCCAAACTCACCTCCTCTCTCCTGTAGATGTTTACCGATCTCATCTTTCAGCTCCGTGGGAAGCGGACCCATCCCCACTCTGGTCGTGTACGCCTTAACCACTCCTATGACCTCATCTATACACTTTGGGGGGATACCCGAGCCGGTGCATGCTCCGCCAGATATAGTGTTGGATGAGGTCGTATATGGATATGTTCCGAAATCTATATCGAGCATCACGCCCTGCGCGCCTTCGAGCAAAATGTTTTTTCCTTCCCTGACGGCTCTGCTGAGCTCGGCGATTGTATCGGTGATGTAAGGTTCCATCTTTCTACCATATTCGGTGTATTTCTCGACCAGTTCATCCATATCAAAGTCAAATCTCACGCCATATATCTCAGCAAGTTTCTCCTTGATGGGGAGTATAGATTCCAGTTTATCTCTGAGAAGCTCTTCGTCCAGAAGGTCTCCAACCCTTATCCCCTTTCTCGCCATCTTATCGCTGTAACATGGTCCAATGCCCCTTTTTGTTGTGCCTATGCGCTTCTTGCCGAGATAGGATTCTTCTGCACCATCCAGAATCTTGTGGTACGGCATTATTACATTCGCTCTGTCGCTCACCATTACTCTGGGCTCTCTACCTCTTTTTCTGAGAGAGTCTATCTCTTTCAAAAATACCTCCGGGTCCACGACAACACCATTTCCTATCACACAGGTTTTTCCCCTAACCACACCAGAAGGTAACAGATGGAACTTGTACTTCTCGTCTCCGACTTTAATCGTATGACCCGCATTGCTTCCGCCCTGGAATCTCACAACATAATCTGCATCTTCGCAGAGAAAGTCCACTACCTTTCCCTTTCCCTCATCGCCCCATTGTGTACCTATCACCGCTTTAACCACCAAAAACCCGCACCTCTAACCTATGTCTGATAGCAGACCCCTCTTTATCTCGACAACGGATACTTCCCTGGGTTTTAGGGTTTCCTTAAATACCGGCAGGGCATCATAGGGGTTTACTCTGCTTCCGCATGTGAATATATCTATCGCAGCATATCCAAATTCTGGCCATGTATGGATAGAAAGATGGGACTCACCAATTATGGCTATCCCGCTGACACCATATGGATTAAACTCATGAACCTCAACATCTATAAGTGTGGCATTACAGGCATTAACTGCATTTTTTAACATCTCTCTGATGGTCTCTTTATCGTTCAGATTACTGCATCCCTTCATCTCTACAAGGAGGTGCCTTCCAATGGCATTGAGGCCAACTTTTGCCAAATCTTTGCTCGCGTATTCCAAAACCATTTCGATCCCTCCCTATAGTTTTTAATTAATTTCAGCAAAGACAATCTCCTTCTCTTTTTAAATTTTTCTGCAAATTCTGCCCAATTTTGGTAAAAATGTTCAGTTTTTGATCAAGAGATTCCGATTAAACTGAGGCTTGAACAGAGATAGCTATTAACTTAGACAATTGCTAACCCGAAACGTTCGTTTTCATCAGCCAATGACATCGTATGAACTCATCCCAGTTGGTGTCTCTTGAGAAATCCAGATTTTCATACCCTGAATCGTAATTGATCATTCTGTAGGGAAAATAGATGGACAGACCGTGAGCTCTGGGGTGTTCTCCAAGCATGATGTTTTTGCCGTGTCTTTCCGCAATTACCGCTCTCTCTATCGATCTCATCAATTCGCCTGACAGTTCCTTGATTTCCGGATATGGCATCATGGTTGCCACATTTTTCGAAAAATCGTAAAGATCCACATAGGGGTAAAAGGTGTAGCCGAGAAAGTCGAAAGCTCCACTGAACTTCTGGGTTTTCAAAAAGATGAAAGGGATGAAGAATCTCAGATGCTTCATTATCATCAGATGCTTTGAAAGGTTATCCACGAATTCTGCCACCCGAGCTATGGCGGAAAGATCGATTGCACCGATGCAGTCAACAGCCTGGGGTTTTACCACGGAGGGCGGGAGAATGAAAGCCTTATCCGTTCTGAAGTTCTCCACACAGATCATAGCGAGAGTAGATGGGTCCATATCTGGGTTGGCGGTGAGATTCGAGTATATTCTATCAAGTCGCCAGTTGAGAAAGATACCGTTCCCGGTTTGATGTGTATGAATAAAGGATTCGGATGCAACCATGTAATCTGCACATTCTCTAAGCTGATAGGCAACTTCTATCATGCTCATGAGACAGGCATCCATCGATATCACATCGATTTTCTTACCTATTTTGTCCCTAACCGTGATAAGAGATGTTTTCAATTCCGTCAAATTCAGTATATCTTTGACCGGATTCTCATCCACACATATCCCGCGCCAGCCGCCGCCGTGATCATTGAGGTAGAGATTGTAGTGCTCCGCTGGATAGTTGGTGATGGTCCAGCACACGAACTGTGTCAATGTATTGCCATCGCCCATGTTCACCTCATTGTTCCAGGACGCGTTGATAGATGAGAGGGGTATCTCTTTGGCTTCATTTTGTTCAACACAGTAGAGATGGGTATCACCGATGCTATCCAAGTCCATCAGAACGATGAATTTGACATCTTCGTCAGTCGCTGCTTTCTCAAGACTCTGGAGGTCGGCGAGCATCTTGTCAGATAAACTGTATGTCGTCGCATGCTGGTCCCCATCAAAGTACAAGATGACCGTCCATTTTGAGATGCCGTTCTGGTTATTTTCATCAGCTGAACCCATAGCAGCGCTCAGAGTTACAAGAATGAGAATTAGTGAAAGGAAGTGGATCGTCGTTGATGTCTTCCTACTCATTCCAGTTATGATATATCCATGGGGGAGCTTTTATAATTTGCCCGCCTTCAGAAGTTTTTAATGAAACGAGGCACAATAAAAACGGTTTTGACCGAAATCTCTCCATAAAAAGAGAACGGACCCGGCGGGATTCGAACCCGCGACCTGCAGCTTTCCCCCTGTGTGAGCGGGTTAGGAGGCTGCCGCCATATCCTGGCTAGGCTACGGGTCCATAGCTTACGGTGAAACTGAAACTAACATCATTTTTTAAATCTTTTAATCTTATGGTTTTCACCTCGATTTTTTTCTCGCTGAGGATCTTTTCTATTCCCGTAACATGGCTGTCTCCGACGATAGCCATTATTCTCTCGAATCGCGTTGAAAGGTTTTTCAGTTTCTCGGCCATGTATCTGTCTCTCTCATCAACCAGCACCTTCTTCAATGAGGGGAAACTTTTCTCCACCTCTTTCATGATATCATCGACTCTGTTCTCAAGGTTTATCATTTCTCTTTCTATAGAAGACCTGCTTTTTACCAGTCCAAGTATTCCGGAAAAGATCAGTTTCATTTTTTCGAACGGCGATAGAGATTTCCACAGTTTTTTGAAAATAATCTCTGCGTCCATATCTATCAGTTCGATTGGAATGTTCTTCTCGTCCGCGATTTTTATAGCTGTTATCATCTCCTCTCCAACTCTTACACCGTGCCATTCCGCGATCCTGCGCTGGAATCTGGATAAAATTCTATACGCCAGTGGCACTCTCTTTGGGGTAGTATCTTCCGATAGCAGAGAATAATACCTCCTTTTATCGAGTTCTATACATATGACATCCGGAGATATCTCTTCCACCAACTGTATGATCTTCGAGGAAAGGTCGAATACGTGACCCGTTCCAACCAGAATTATCATCCCACCTGAGATAGACTTTTATAAGAAAAAATTATTCCCTTCCCCCGGAAGGGTGATGAACTTGGGCAACATCAAAACTCTCCACATAAAGCAGATGGCAAAGCAGCTGGTAGAGCGATTCCCAGACCAGTTCTCAACAGATTTTGAACACAACAAGAAAAAGGTTGCCGAACTTACAGATATACAGAGCAAGGAAGTGAAAAACAGAGTGGCTGGCTACGTGACCAGATATTACAGATTGAAATTCAAAAACACGTGATTTTTTGATTTGTCTAATTTTAACTCAATTTTGAGTTATAACTCAAAATTTAATAATCTGATACCCATGTAACCTGAGAAATTATGGATGCGGAAAACAAGCTGAAGCTGGCTATCGAAGAGCTGAGAAAAGGGAATTTCATTCTGATTCACGATGGCGATGATAGAGAGGATGAAACGGACCTCATCATTTCTGCACAGTTCGTGGACAAGGATTCCATAAAAGTGATGAGAAAGGATGCCGGTGGACTCATAGTGATGATGATAGCAAATGAAGTGGCGGAGAAATTCGACCTGCCTTATCTCTCGGACCTGTATCAGAATATCAGCAAAGCTTATCCGGTGCTTGGTAAGCTAATTCCCGACGATCTGCCATATGATACAAAATCCGCATTTTCCATATCGGTGAATCACAGAAGGACATTTACGGGAATATCGGATATTGACAGAAGCCTCACCATAAGAAGATTTGCTGAACTCGCTGAGAGAGGTGGTATCGAAGATTTTGTCAGAGAGTACAGGTCACCTGGTCATGTTCCCATATGCATAGCGAGGAAAGGACTTCTCACTGAGAGAAAGGGACACACCGAGATGGCCATCGCTCTCCTCAAGATGGCAGATCTCTCTCCAGTCGCCGCCGGCTGCGAGATGATAGGAGAAGATGGAAGGAGTTTAAGAAAGGAGGATGCGAAAAGATATGCGGAGGAGCATGGGCTGGTCTTCATAGAGGGATATGAAATTGAAGAAGGGGCGATTGAATGGTTAGAGTGTTAGCCGCTGGAACCTTCGATATCATACATCTTGGTCATATAAAGTATCTGGAGGAAGCGAAGAGCATGGGTGATGAACTGATCGTGGTTGTGGCACATGATAATACGGTTAGGAGGAGGAAGCACGAGCCCATAATGCCGCAGGAAGTGAGGAGGAGGATAGTGGAATCCCTCAAACCCGTCGATAGGGCGGTGAATGGCAATGATGGAGATATTCTCGAGATCGTGAAAGAGATAAAGCCAGATATTATAGCTCTCGGTTACGACCAGGACTTTGATGAGAATGAACTGAAAAGAAAACTCAAGGAGATGGGCATGGATGTGAAGGTGGTCAGATGCCACAAATATACAGAGGGGGACCTCAATGGAACGAGGAGGATTATAAGTAGGATAGCGGTTAAGCTCGCCTCAAAAAAGCTTTATGGAGGGAAACTGGATGAAGGTAGTGGGGATAGCTGATACCACATTTGCGAGATACGATATGGCTGAGGATGCGATAGATGAGCTTCTGTCAAGAAGATCAGATATAAGGATAGAGAGATACACCGTGCCGGGTATCAAGGATTTGCCCGTGGCATGCAAGAAGTTGATCGAGGAGAGAAACTGCGATATCGTAATGGCTTTCGGTATGCCCGGAAAGCAACCGATAGACAAACAATGCGCCCACGAAGCAAGTCTTGGTCTCATGCTGGTACAGTTATTAACAAACAAACATGTCATTGAGGTGTTCGTTCATGAGGATGAGGCGAAGGACGAAAGAGAGCTTGTATGGTTAGCCAAAAGGAGAGCGAGAGAACATGCAATAAATGTGATTCATCTGCTTTTTGATCCTGAAGCTCTTTCCAGACAAGCCGGAAAAGGGCTCAGGGAAGGTTTTGAGGATGCTGGTCCGTTAGAAGGGGGTGTGAGTATATGGAAAAAGAGAGTATAAGAATAGGTATAGTTGTGTCGGAATTTAACTATGATATAACCATGATGATGCTCGAGAGAGCGAAAGAGCATGCGGAATTTCTCGGCGCAAAGGTGGTGAAAATCGTAAAAGTTCCGGGAGTGTTTGATATGGGGCTGGCGATCAAAAAACTGCTGGAAAGGGATGATATAGATGGAGTTGTAACCATAGGTGCCGTGATAAAGGGTGAAACGGATCATGATGAGATAGTCATGCAGCATGCTTCGAGAAAAATCGCCGACCTCGCCGTTGAATATGGAAAACCCGTTTCTCTCGGAATATCGGGACATGGTATGACCAGATTACAGGCCGAGGAGAGGATAGAGAAGGCAAAAGAGGCGGTCGAGGCGGTTGTTAAAATGTGCAAAAGATTGAGAGAGATCTAATCCTCCTCTTTATCTATCGCAGAGAACAGAGATGGAAGATGTATGATATAAGAGCCATCTTTCTGTATAATTATGAGCTCGTCTTCAAGTAGACTCTTGATATCCAGCCTGTATCTTCCGGGTTCCTCTATAACGATTGTTTCCGGTTTGTCACTCTCTTCTTTGAGTAACTCCTTTATCCTTCTTTCTCTTTCCTCATCATCTATTATCAATGTCCTTTTTCCCTTATTGGTTGATATGTCCGCGAAAAATTTCTTGATGTCATCCGGTCCGATTTCTCGGATGTTTTTCTGAAATATTTTTTCGATCCTTTCTTCCAGTTTTTCATCTGTTTCCTTTTTTATCCTCTCTCTTTCCTCATCTGTCAAAGGTTTCTTGATGTAAAAGAATCTCTTGCCCCCGCACTTGGGGCAACCTTTCAGAAGATGTGGAGAACCATCATCGAATATCTCACCACAGTTCAGACACTGGTGCGGCATACTATACGCCTTTTCCGGGGATGATTATGGTCTCTATGACCTGGTCATCTCTTCTTATAGTTTTAAGAAGGTTTGCCGGACCTATCACGGTGATTCTCGAACGTCTTATTCCGAACAATCTGTGAAAGAATCCAACCTTTTCCTCGGGATAGCCCTCCATCTCTATCCCTATGAAGGTATCGTGGTCAATGGTCGACATCGTTTTCTTTATGAGATCCGCCTGCTCATCAGCGGTCAATCCCATTTCGAGAATCAGTATTTTCCCCTTTTTGACCTCTCCTATTATAAAATCGATCTTTTCGGAGCTTGTCAGCTCCTCCAGTTTACTTCTGGAGATAAGGTCTACAGTCACACCCTTTACTTTCACTTCGACCTCCTCCTTCTTTTCTTACCAAAATGTTCGATCATTTTTGAGTAGAGCATATCCATGTTATGACCCGTGAGAGCACTTACTGGAACGACGGGATGCTGGGGGAAAGCCGATTTCAGCGTCGCAGGACTCGCCTCCTCAAGGTCTATCTTGTTCGCTGCAATGATTACGGGTAGATTTCTCGCTTCGAGATTGCCGAGTATGGTCACATTCACCTGAGTGAATGGATCTTGAGTGGAATCCATAACAAGTAACACTCCATCGACGTCATCGAGCCATCTGATAGCTTCTATCACTCCCTCCGTCGCTTCCTTTGCCCTGCGCCTTGCTTCTTCTTCATCCAAGCCATAATTGAGAAAATCCCTGAAATCAACCTTTGTCGTTATGCCCGGGGTATCAACTATATCCATGATGAGGGATGAGTTTCCATTTTCTATTCTGATGTTTGATTTCGCCCTTGCTCTTCTGGTTTCATGAGGAATATCGGAGACGCTCCCGACAATTTCTCCGCTCCAGTCCCTTGCTATCCTGTTGGCCAAGGTTGTCTTTCCAACATTCGGAGGGCCATAGATTCCTATCCTCGCATGTCTTCTCCCGAATATTTTTTCCAGGAATCTTCCCAGTGACGAAAAGCGAAATCTGTCTAACAGCCCCATCCGATTCCTCCGTTCTTGGATAATACAATATGAGTTTATTAGTTTAGCGGTTTTCGATTATGACGCTATCAACAGTCCTTTCACGGATTGCAAGAAAGGAATATGGTATGAAGCCCTCTCCAGAAGATATCCAATATGAATGACAGCCAGGATAATCTCCACAGCTAAACCTCT
>Ga0209410_1000577_pt1 | contig 17149 bp, 13 predicted proteins | sample Mar14436cmmetaG_FD_184135 | JGI IMG/M metagenome (GOLD analysis project Ga0209410, IMG submission 184135) | Marine hydrothermal vent microbial communities from Guaymas Basin, Gulf of California to study Microbial Dark Matter (Phase II) - Marker... ... | reverse complement strand
GCAGGGGGCGCGGACGGCAACCGTTCACTGGCAGGGGATATTTCTTTGAACAGTTTAACGGAAGCCCCCGTAGTTTTCTCGGCTTTTGCTATGGGGGAAACCCCGGCTCCTGAGCGCAGCGAAGGAGAACGGGGAGGGGGCAAGACTCCCCCATGTCAAAAGCCTTAAGAAAACAAGGGGCTGAAGTGTTAAGTGAAAAGAAATATCCCCTGCCAGCGAACGGTCTGCGCAGTGGACCACTGGTTCACCGGATATTTACGCGGAATAGACCATAAAATCATATGCGATACATGTTTATCAGATACTTGAAAAATTACAGGCTCTGTCTGCCGGAATGGTGGATACGCGGAGTGCTGAGGCATTCATTTGCAGTGTTGGCAGCGGCAATATGTCTGACCTGTGTTCTGGCATTTCTTACGGTAAAGCATTTCAAGATAAATACCGACCTAACAGAGATGATCTCCGATGAGTTGCACTTCCGTAAGGTCGCAAAAACATTTTACAAGGCCTTTCCCGCCTTACGCGATACCATCGTGGTCGTGATAGAAGCCGATACCCCCGAACAGGCCGTGCAGGCACGGGATCTGCTGGCACTGAATCTGCGTGACGACAGCAGCATTTTCAAATCGGTCTATATTCCTGGCGGAGGCCCCTTTTTCCATAAGAACGGACTGATGTATATGAGCCTGGAAAAGCTCGAGGATCTGACAGACCGACTGTCCGAATCCCAGCCTTTTATTGCCCTGGTATCCCGGGATTTCTCTCTGCCGGGTCTCTTTTCATCAATCGAAAAGGTGGTTGGCGAACATGATGAATATATCAAGAACAACCAACGCCTGATATTTTTATTTGACTGCTTAAGCGACACCTTCGAGAAGGTGGCGCAAGGGACTAACCACCGCATGTCCTGGCAGGAGCTCATGCTTGACCAGGAGGCAAACACCCCGTCCGGTTATCAGTTCATTATTGCGCAGCCCTTTTTGGATTACCGTGCGGCACAACCTGCCGAAAAGGCCATCAAAAGAATTCGAAGTGCTGCCAATGCGCTTCATATTAACGAAGAAAACGGCATAACAATCCATATAACCGGAGGACTTGCCATCAATTACGAGGACTTGCTCAGTGTCCGGAAAGACATCGGAATCGCGGGCCTGGTTTCCTTTGTTTTGGTCGGCGTCATCCTCTATGTGGGACTCGGTTCGGCCAGCCTTGTGTTTGCCAGTCTTTTCACTTTACTCACAGGCCTTGCCTGGACAATAGGGTTTGCCGTCCTTTTTATCGGAAGTCTCAATTTGATATCAATCACCTTTGTGGTCCTCTTTATAGGCCTTGGAATTGATTACAGCATTCAGATCTGTTTACGCTGTAAAGAACTCGGATCTTCAGGATTGACAGATTCCGAAGCTATTTCAGAAGGGGTCCGGAGTGTAAGCAATGCCCTTATACTATGCGCAATAACTACGGCCATCGGATTTTACGCCTTTGTGCCTACGGCATATATAGGCGCTTCAGAATTGGGCCTCATTGCCGGAACCGGAATGTTCCTCAATCTGCTGGCAAACATTACCGTATTGCCGGCCATGATGAATCTGATGCCCTACAAAAAAAGTGACCGTCCGGCCCTTTCCGTGGGCAGGCATATTTCGAAACTCCTTGATGGTTACGCCATGCCGATTGTTGCGGGAGCAATTGCTTTCGGGATAGCCGCTGCTGCGATTATGCCCAGAATCTCTTTTGACGCTAATCCACTTAACCTTTCAGACCCTACAACAGATTCAGTTATCACTGCACGCAGCCTTCTTAAGGCTGACAAAAGCACTCTGTGGACAATAACGGTTATGGCATCCGACAGGCAGGAGGCCCGGGATCTTGCGAAACGGCTCAGAGAGTTGCACGAAGTTGAAGCGGCGGTCACCATTGACGATTTCATTCCAGAAAATCAGACCGAAAAACTGGACTTGATTAACGATATGGCACTTATCATGCCCCCTGCACCGAAGACGAAGCAAGGCGGTTCATGCACCACCCCTCAACAGGACAAGAAGGCCCTCGAAGATTTGTACCGTGTCCTGAAAGAGACGATTAACTCAGATGCAACAGGCGACAAAAGCTACATTTCTGCAATCGCTCGTCTTGCCGAAAATATCCAGGGCTTCAACAAGCTCCTGGCAGATACCGGGAGAGAAGAAGTCCTGTTCCGTGCTCTTGAAACAGGCCTCTTGTCCAATCTTGAGATCCTTCTCGATAATTTTAACGACTTAATGCAGGCGGAAACAATTGAACTTGCAGACCTGCCTGAAGATTTAACCAGTCGCTATATTTCTGATGACGGCCTTTACCGGGTCCAGGTATTCCCGCGAAACGACATAACCGATATCCAAAATCTGAAAAGATTTGTGACAGAGGTACGGACAATAGCACCTGATGCCACTGGCAAACCTGTCACCATCTTGGAATCCGGCAGGACAATCTCCTCTGCATTCAGAACCGCAACCATACTCGCCTTTGTGTTAATTGCATTATTTTTGAGGATCGTATTTAAGAGGTGGGTTGAGGTAATACTTGTTATATTTCCTCTCTTGCTGGGACTGCTCTATACAATGGCCGCGGCGGTGCTGCTCAACATTTCTTTCAACTTTGCCAACATTATTGTTGTTCCGCTCTTGCTGGGTATCGGAGTGGACTTCGGCATTCATATCGTCAACAGGGCAAGAGACAACCTCGGAGCAGATACCCGCATCCTGGAGACCAGTACGTCCCGCGCCGTGTTATTCAGTGCCTTTACGACCATTATCAGCTTCGGAATACTATCTTTTATGCACCATGCCGGGACCGCCAGTATGGGCAAGCTGCTTACCATCTGCATCAGCTTCATGATCATATCCACTCTCCTGGTTCTCCCTGCCTTATTAAAAATATATAATCCCTGCAAACAGCAGGACCTCTCATAAGGTTGGTTCTCCATAAGTATCACTTGAAAAATCAGTTTTTTCAATTGCTGAAAGCTCTTTTATTTTTTCCTTCAGGCCTGTATTTAATCCGTCAAAACCCTTATCTTTCAGCACCTGCTTGAATTGTGTGCGATTTATGGCCAATTGACTGACACCGGAGACATGAATATCAACAATACGCCAGCTTCCCTTGTTTTCCAGCAGAAAATATATGAGTTCTATTATTTCCTTATTCGCTTTTATCAGATTACTTTTAACCTTCATGACCCGCGGTCGGAATTCAGATTCTGAAACCACTTCGAACTTTTGTCCTTTGTATCGGTGAAAACGCTGGGCGTATTTGGCCACGGTCCAGGCAGTATAGTTTTTCAAGAGTATTTTTCGCTGGTTTTCATCCATATCCTTCCAGTATTTCCCGGTAACTTTTCTGACTATATATGGGAAATCAAAGCTGTTCTTTATGACAGGCTCCAAAAGCCTGTAGCGCCCGGAAAAGCCGAGCTCATCTCCATTTTTCATGGATTCAACAAGAGCGGCATTTAATTTTTCAATTACATCCGCAGCTTTTGACTGAAGAGGCTGTCCCAAAAGAGGCTGCGACGCCAATCCAATCATCAAAATGCAGTAACTGGTGATCCACCCAAATTTTTTCATTTAACTTCCGTTTTGATACTGTATTTCAGAAAAAAATATGATAGCAAAGAAAAACAGGCTCTGCAACAAATGCCTCTGTTCGATTCTGATGACATGGTGCTGGCTATCGTGTATTCTCTCCTGCTGTGAATCCGTATGATGATAATAGCCCGATTCCGCCGGAACCCGGCTCGAATTACAGGCAGAAGCCTGTAAGCAATCTTGTTTATCCGACCCTCTGGCAGAAGTTAGTGGCACTGATCCGTCCATACGCTCCGCGCGTAATCCTGGCCACACTATTCAGCCTTATCGTCTCAGGAATAAATGGAGCCATAGCTTGGCTGGTAAAGCCGGCAATGGACAAAATCTTTGTTGAAGGAAATTACAAATATATATATCTGCTGCCTCTCGGAATTATTATTCTGTTTATACTCCGTGGTGCATGCAGCTTTCTCCAGTCTTACCTTATGCAGACGGCCGGCATGAAACTTGTCCGTGATCTGAGGAACCGGTTTTTCTCTCACCTGGTTCGCCTGCCTGTATCTGTTATATCCCGTTCCACCAGCGGGGATATACTCTCAAGGCTCATGAATGACGTAGGGGCACTGAGTAATGTCCTGTCCCAGAGCCTGAGGTCATTCCTGCTCCAGATACCAACTGTGATCGCCCTCATGGGAGTGGCCCTCTATAGGAGGTGGGAGCTGGCCCTGCTGAGTTTTATTCTGCTTCCCTTTATTGCCCTGGGGACCCGTTTCCTATCCAGACTGGTGCGAATACGCCGGAAGAAGGTCCAGAGATATCTGGCTATCTTGACGCACCGGGTGAACGAGGCTATTCAGGGCCTCAGGATTGTAAAGATATTCGGCATGGAGGAGGTCAAGGATGCCCAGTTTGTAAAAGAAAATCAGGCTACCTATCGTCAGATGGCAAGGGTTATACGCCTGAGAGAAGGGACTAGGTTCCTGATAGAGGTCCTTTCCGGTCTCGCTGTTGCGGCAATTCTGGGTTATGGCGGCAGCCTTGTTGCCAGTGGAGAGATGACCCCCGGAGACTTCTTCTCCATCCTTACGGCCATAGTCATGGCCTTTGCGCCCCTAAAAAAACTGGGCGGGGCCTACACCCGATTACAGGAAACCATTGGTATATTTGAAAGGGTTGACCATTTCCTTGACCAGCAGCAGGAGGAAAGCCGGGGACAGGCCCTTGAGGGATTGCACCGGGAGATCAGGTATGAAAACGTCTCTTTTTCCTATCCCGGGACTGACGTGCAGGTCTTACAGGAAATAGATATCACCATACCTGCGGGTAAGATCTTTGCCATTGTCGGACCCAGCGGGGCAGGTAAGAGTACCCTGGTTGATCTGATCCCGAGGTTCTATAATCCCACTTCCGGCAGGATACTCTGGGATGGGATAGATCTCCGCAATATCTCTCTCGCGGATCTGAGACACCAGATGGCCATAGTCACTCAGGACGTGGTCCTGTTCAGTGATACAATATACGAGAATATTGCGGCAGGCAGATCCGGAGGAGTCACTACAGAAGACGTGGAGAAGGCGGCAAGAGTCGCCCAGGCCCACGACTTCATTGCCGCACTTCCTCAGGGCTATGATACGGTGCTGGACGAAAGGGGGCTCAATCTGTCCGGGGGCCAGCGCCAGAGGATAGCACTGGCAAGGGCGGTGCTCAGGAATCCTCCTTTGCTCATATTGGATGAGGCCACAAGCGCCCTTGACAGCGTCTCTGAAAATGCGTTCCAGAAGGCCCTGGACGAGGTAATGAAGGGCAGGACTACAATAGTGATTGCCCACAGGCTTTCAACCATCATCAACGCAGACCAGGTCATAGTTATCGACCAGGGTTGCATAGTGGACCGCGGGACCCATTTGGAATTGATGGAGAGCAGCACCCTTTACCAGGAGCTGTATCAGACTTGGGCCAGCGATAGCGAAAAGAATGGTAGGGGTTCAAATGTTCAGATTTTCGGTAACCCTGAACCCGTAAACGGCTACGGCCAACCTCCCTTTAGGCAAACAGACAATTAGACAAGGCCATGGATTCATCCCCAAGCAGCAGTGAGAACAATCCGGAGATATCGGTCATAGTCCCTGTTTATAACGAGGCACCAAATATTGAACCCCTGGTAATGCGTTTGCTGGAGAGCCTTAAGCCAATGGGGCGCGGCTTTGAGATCATCCTGGCAGCAATACAAAAGGTGCTGGAGTGAAGGCCAAACTCAGGGCCACAATGAAGTTCCTGCTGAGAATGGGTCTCAGTGTCTGTCTTCTGGCCTGGCTCATATTAAGGACAAATCCGCATGATTTACTGGCAGCTTTCCTTGATCTGTCATTCTTTGCATGGACCGTTGCCTTTCTGATGTATTTGGCCTCCCAGGTTATAAGCAGTATCCGTTGGTATTTCCTGGCCCATGCCCTGGATTTTACCGGTCCCTGGTCGGCATACCTCAGGTATTACTTTGTAGGTCTTTACTTCAATCTTTTCCTGCCTACCTGCATTGGCGGGGATGTGCTTAAGATGCACTTTATATCCAGGGGAGAACCTAAAAAGCTGAGGGCCACTTATAGCGTTGTTGCGGACAGACTCTTCGGGCTTACTGCCATGTTGTTACTTGGAGCGGGTGCCGTACTCATAGGACATGGCATACTTCCTTATTACTTTGAGCACATTCTTTGTGTCACGGGAATCTGCATCATCGCATCAGTTCTTGGCCTGCCATTGGCCTATAGGCTTCTCGGCAGTGCCTGGCCCGAGATTGGGAAAAGGCTGGCAGTACTCCTGGTATTCTGGGAAAAACCAAAGGCCCTGTTCGCAGGCCTGAGCCTGTCTCTGATTCTTCAGGCCCTTGGTATTGGTGCAGTGACTCTCCTGGCAAAGGACATGGGGCTCAGTCCCCCCCCGGCCTTTTACTTTGCGGCCTTTCCTCTGGTAGCAGTCCTGACAATACTGCCTATAAGCTTTAATGGTATAGGTATCAGAGAAGGCGGCTTCATCTACTTCCTGGGGCTCAAGGGCATATCTGCCGAAAAGGCCCTTACCCTGAGCCTGAGTTTTTTTGCCATACAGATTGCGGCGAGCCTGATAGGAGGTCTTGCTTATGCCTTTGGTTTACATAAAAAGCTGCTCGAAGATTACACTGCAAAGATGTAATTGCTTATTCCTTGAATGAGGGCGGGATCATCATAGTGATTACCACGGTCACGTGGTATTCATTTGGAGTTGATGGAGAGCGGCACCCTTTACCAGGAGCCGTATCAGACCTGGACCGGCAGTGATGAGAAGAATGTCAGCCAGTGATGACCAGCCAACACGACTATAGTCAAAAGAGGTTCACTTTAGAATATTAATTAGGTCATTCATCGTTTGAAACTACCATCTCTGGCGGTGTTAGTTGATTTTTCAACCGAAGCACCTGACTACCGAAAAGGAGCACAGTAGTTTTTATGCGCAAGAAATCCATTTTACCTTTAGAATATGCGGTCCGATCCAGAGAAAAAAAGGTAATCTGGCAAATAGCAAAGGAAGACTACATTCCGCTGGTCAGAACTCTTTCCGAGGATATACTTGCTTCCGATGATATTGCACACAAAGAGATAATAAAGAGCGATAATCGCAGAAGCTGTATTCGTTATCATTATGGCAAAGAATCTCGATTAAGCGACGTGTTTATTAAGTCTTTTAAAATATCGCGTGCGAAAGAGAGAATTCGAGCTGTGATGGGAAGAACGTACAAGGTGTATGGAGATCGTTTTGGACGGGGAGAGTGCCGTAATCTGATTCTTGCACAGCGTAAGTCTATACCATGCCCAGCTCTCTTAGCCTTTGGAGAGATTAAGCGGTTCGGTCTTCCGATACAGGAGATCTTAATACTTGAAGGATTGTGGGATCATACAACACTGACTAATGAACTAAGCGGGGATTCGATTACCGAATCAAAAAAAATCGCTGCACTTGAAAGGGCCAAGAGGCTCCTTTTAGCGCTTTTTGAGGCATCTGCTTTCCACATTGATCTTAATCCAGCAAATATGATGTTGTCCATGATTGATAGGTATGACGACAGACTGGTTGATTTTGAGTATTGCTATTATCTTGAGCAAAAGAGTATTCAGATTTTAGCCTTTAATTTGGGCTTTCTACATAGAAATTGGCTTGGATCATTGGTTGATGATGATAGCCTTTTTGATTTTTGGGCATATCACACTATCAAGGAATGTTCAAAATCAGTTGATGAACTTAACTGTGCCTTCCGTTTTGCTTGCGATGCCAAACAGTTAATCTGGTCTAGAAAGAAACGCATTAAATTTGGAATGACCGTAGTGGGCGATAAGAGCGCAGGCAAATATTTCGTACCATGAAAAGCTTAGCTCTGTCAGATAGACGGTTATTTTGTGACAGATTCTTGGGAAGCCTTCAAGGAATGTAAAAGGACAGATAGGTAAAGGCCGGGATAAGACATTGAGAATAGCTGTAGTGCGTAGAGAGTGCGGACCTGGGCTTGGAGGGGCTGAAGCTTACTGTGCTAACGTGTGTACCTGGTTGACGGAGATGGGCCATAACGTGACAGTAGTGGCGGACAAGTCTCTTTTGCCGGGGCTGCCGTTCTTCAGGGCCCCTGTGTGGGGGAGGGGGAGCATTCTTAAGAATTTGAGTTTTTTTTTGAATGCCAGACAGGTCCTTAAAGCAGGCGATTTTGAAAAAAGCTATGGCCTTTCAAGAGTAGCCCCGGTAGACGTCCTTAGAATATCAGATCCGTTACATGCCGCATGGCTGGACCTGGGTTATCAGAAAAGTACCAAGTTCAGACGCCTCAGGCCCAGACACAGGCTGCTTCTCTGGATGGAGGCCAGGGCAATCAAAGAGGCCAAGGCCATTGTAACGAATTCACAGTTAGTAAAAGGCCAGGTGCAACGTTACTACAGTACATGTGCTGAGAAAGTCACAGTTATTTACAATGGAGTGGATCTTAAACGCTTTCGCCCGATGACTCATGAGGATCGGGTTTTGGCAAAAAAATCATTAGGCATTTCAGATGATGCCACAATCTTTGTTTTTGCAGGCTCCGACCTGCGCCGTAAGGGTCTAAGCCAACTCTTGTCCGCTCTTGCCCAGTTCAGAGAACAGCCTTTTATGTTGCTTGTGGCAGGGTCGAGAGGGAACAGGGAACTGAAGAAAAGAATAGAAGGAATGGGCCTGGGTCAAAGGGTTAAGTGGCTGGGATATGTGAAAGATATAGAACGATTATATGCCCTGGCAGATCTCTTTATACTTCCTACCCATTACGACCCATTCGCCAATACCACTCTAGAGGCCATGGCCTGCGGCACTCCGGTTCTCACCACCAGGCAAAACGGAGCCGGGGAAATAGTTGAACAAGTCGCCCACTGGCTTGTGGTGGAAAGGCCCTGCCATAAAAATATAATTGAGGCACTCAATGCATTTACAACACTTCCTGCACAAGAGAGAAGGCTGTTAGGTGAAAAGGCACGTCTTGTAGCTCAAAAGTTTTCTTGGCATAGGCATATAGAAAATCTCATTACCGTGTTACTTTAACAGTCGAAGACGACCAGAGTCGCTCAATGCAACGTGCGGTAAGCCTATTTTTTAAGAGTTTCCAACTGGATATACATGCTAACCGTTTTTTCAACCATCTTTTCGCGGCTGAAATTTTCAGCCACATGATATTGGGCCTTTTTGCCTATTAATTTCAGTTCTAACCTCTCCTTTTTGAGGAAGTCGCTCATGGATTTGGCCAGGACTGCGCTATCGTTTGATGGAACCATCGCCCCAATGGTTTCAGGTGTGTTGAATATGTCTATTATGCCATCTGTCTCTGTTGCAATTACCGGAAGGCCCGCTGACATTGCTTCGAGAATTGCCATTCCCAGCCCCTCCCTCCTTGAAGGATGAACAAAACAGTCTAAAGCTCTTAAAACGATAGGTACTTCTTCAGGTTTTTTACGGCCGAGGAAAAATACTCTTGATGTGATGCGTAGTTCATCTACCTGCCTCTTCAGCTCTTCTTCAAGAGGTCCGTCTCCAACAATGACAAGAAATGCTTCAGGCCCTGTGTCTGCCACCTTTGCAAAAGCATGTAACAGGACGCTGTGGCCTTTGGCCTTTTTCAGCCTGGCAACTATGCCGAACAAGAAACCTCTTTTCGGAAGATTCAGCTTTTCTCTGGCCTTCTCTTGACCCATGGCAATGTCATAGGTGCTTGTGTCAATTCCATTATGGATTATGATCAGTTTTTCAGGCAAAAGAAACGGTGCGTTGCAGAGCATATAATTCTTTATTGCTTCGCTTATGCATATAACTTTGTCTATTTTTTTGCACAGATGATTAAATATAAATCTTCTATGCCAATTCCTAAATATGTTTGTATCTCCCAAAGTGTAAATTAATGTTGATGCATCATTCCCGTACGTGGCGAGAGAGGCATTTACAAGAGGTTTATAGCGGTAACAGTGAATAATGGAAATATGGTTTCTTTTTATAAGATTGCGGAGTTTGAATACAGTAAAAGGATTAAAATGTCTGAACTGTTCTTTTGTAAGTCCAAGCGAAATCGCAGAAATTCCATTTCCTGTCATCCTGGAATCATTGCTGTCTCCGTAAAAATAGCCTATCACGGGGTTAAAGCCGCTTCTTACCAGGCCTTTCAATAGGTAATAGTGGACATGTTTGTCGCGCGATGGATCATCCAGCAGGTACAGGCAATTGATAGGGCCTTTTGGTATTAAGATTTCAGCCATTTCTTTGAACATCAGCATATGCTATGCCGGTCGGAACTGCCATAAACAGCCAGTATAACGTTGATGATCCATGTCGAAAGCCATCAGTGAACATGTTAGTTCCCCAAAACATGATCATGAATAACAGACCTGTAGCCATAAGTCCTTTGATTTCAGGGTGATCATTATCCATCCAGCAGTACCACAGCATTCTTGCCTGGATTATTATTGTAATCAGGAGCGCCAGAGCACCCTGTATTCCTGTCTCAATAGCCCTCTCAAGAAATGCATTATGGCCATGAACCAGTCCGGCTTCTTTTATAATGTCCGGCATGAGCCGCTTAATATTTCTTCTTCCAAGCCCGGTCCCTGTAAAAGGGTGTTTCAAGACTTCCTTTGTAAAGGTCAGGTATGTATATATCCTTAATGGAATGGAACCTCCCATATCTTTTGCTTTACGCACTTCCCCTTGAAACATGAGCTTCCAGTCCTCTCTTATGAAATACTCCGTCTTGTCAGAAATAAATAGCGCAGAAACAGTAAGACAGAAAAGCAGGGAGAAGATGGCGAAATATCTCTTGGCTGAGCTGAAAAAAAGGGGTGATACAGCCATGCCGGCAAAGACAGAGATGATAGCTCCACGCCGTGTGGTTGATATCAGCGCAAACAGATTGAGAAGCAAGAGTATCAGACTTCTGATTCTGTGTTGATGCCTCACCAGATATATGAAGGCCACAGCTACTAGAAGGATTAAATATATGCTGATGTGCGTGATTCCATTAAAAAGTGTATTTGAATAACTAAAAATAAAAATTCTATCTCCGATACCGGCCGACTCAAGATTTGTATCGGTGTCCAGGAACCAGAATTCACCTTGACTAAAAAGCCACTGTGACATGAGTCCCAGGTAAAAAACCAAAAAAACCACATTGGCAGCAGTCACTATCTCCAGCCAGTTAGTCTTTCTTCCATATTTTTCAGAAAAGAGGAGCAGTGAAATGAACATGGTAAAATTGAGGAGATATTCATTGCAAAATATCCTGAGAGAATATTCCGGGTCCGGGCTCATGAATATGGATATGAACGCAGTGATGAAAAAAAATCCCAACGCCCAGGAGAGAGGATGGCAAAAAAACTCGCGTGAAAGAGCGCATGCTTTACTAAATTTATTTTTGCAGGAACTGGTAACAGCGCTAAAGCATGTAATAATTATGAAAATGGAAAGGACCTTTCTTGGGGCGGTGCCTCCTATATGAAAGGGGATAATTACCAGGAGGATAAAGAAAAAGGATTTCAAGAGACGTTCAGCATGCATTCCGTTTTCTCTTTAATCTGGTCCTATCCCTTCACGCAAATTTTTTAACGCCCATTTTCACAGATACGAAAAGCGCCGAAATTTTCCCTAATCATGCCGTCCAAACGATTTCTACGAGTTTATCATCATAAACATCCCTTCCCGGTATATCAACAAATTTCCTGAATAGCTGAGGAGTAAGCGTATTCTCAAAGTGTCTCAGGTCACTTGCTAAGCCGAGCTACGGGCTGGAGAAGTAAAGCGTAATTTCTCTGATATCTCTGAGGCATGGACGGTATTGCATTGGGAGCCGAGATGGGATATTGAAAAGGGACTGAAAGCTATACTGAAATGGTTTATGGGCAACATGCTCTTAAAATAATTTAGTGACAGATAATCTTTACTTAAACAACAAGCGTGTCCTTGTCACCGGTGCTTGTGGCACAGTGGGGCGTGAGCTGGTGCGACAGCTTTTCGAAGTTTATCAGGTGGGCGAGGTCGTAGCCATAGATAACAACGAGAGCGAACTTTTCTCACTGGAACAAAAGTTCTCAAAATTGGGTAATGCCCAATTTGCCCTCGGCGATATTCGTGACCGCGAAAAAGTCATACGGCGTATGCGCGGGATTGACGTTGTTTTTCATGTTGCTGCATTTAAGCATGTTATTTTGTGCGAACGCTCTCCATTTGAAGCGGTTCAAACAAATATCCAAGGTGTTCAGAACATTATCCATGCGGCTTATGAAAATAAAGTCAAAAGAATTATTTTTACCAGCTCGGACAAGGCAGTAAATCCCACCAGTGTCATGGGAACATCCAAGCTGATGGGTGAACGACTGATGACAGCAGCAAATAGTAACCAGCGCGGCGATGGACCTATTTTTACTTCGACGCGATTTGGTAACGTATTGGGTTCACGAGGATCCGTGGTGCCCATCTTTGTTGAGCAAATCCGTCAGGGTGGACCGGTTACCCTAACACATCCAGAAATGACCAGGTTTATTATGAGTATCTCTCAGGCTGTTAAGTTAGTGATTGACTCTAATTTTTTAGCGAGGGGGGGTGAAGTTTTTATAACCAAAATGCCGGTATTGAGGATAGTAGATTTGGCTCACGCCATGATCAGGCTTTTAGCACCAAAATTCGGCCACGATGCTGAAAAAATTACCATTAAGATAATCGGAACAAAGCCTGGTGAAAAAATGTATGAAGAACTTATGAGTAAAGAAGAGACGCGCAGAGCACTGGAGTTGGATGATTATTTTGTTGTGTTGCCGGCATTTCGCAGCATCTACAGAGAAATCCAATATGATTATCCAAACGTCATTTCCATGAAGGTGGAACATCCGTACGTTTCTTCCCAAGAGAAAATCATGTCTCCGAAAAAGATCGAGGAGTTTCTGACAAATAACAACTTGCTTGATTTGCAGTATGAGAAATCCGAGCACCCGGGTAAAAGATACTGGCCATAAAAGGAGGAGGTATGCATGTTCTTATTCTGGGTGGTGACGGATATCTCGGCTGGCCAACAGCCATGTATTTTTCTCAAAGGGGATACGATGTAACAGTAGTAGATAATTATTTCCGCCGCAATGCCTGCACCGAACTTGATGTGGGCATGCTGTATCCTCTACCTACCCTGATTCAGCGTTCTAAAATCTGGTATAAACATACAGGACGTGAAATTAAGGTTGTAATTGGCGATCTTACCAATCCCGAACTTGTGCGCTCGCTTTTCAATGGAACGATAGAATACACTTGGGCCATAAAGAAAACATACACAGGGGTCCCTGAAACCGTGATCCATTACGCCGAACAGCCTTCCGCTCCATATTCATTGATCAACTACAAATACGCAAACGTAACCATTGCCAATAACCTGATCATCACGAATAATCTGATGTTCGCGATAAAAGATTTTAGCCCTGATACGCACATCATCCACATCGGCACCATGGGAGAATATGGCACGCCGAATATTGATATAGAGGAAGGATGGATCGAAATTGATCATAAGGGAAGAAAGGATAAATTTCTTTTTCCCCGCCAGGCTAGTTCTCTGTATCATACTACTAAAATCATGGATACCGATTTGATGTGGTTTGGTATACGGACGTGGGGCCTACGCGTAACAGATCTGATGCAGGGTCCAGTATACGGCATAGAAACCGAAGAATCAAAAATTGATGAAAGTCTGCGTACGATTTTTAATTACGATGAAATTTTTGGGACGGTCTTAAATCGATTTATTGTCCAGGCCATAGTCGGTTATCCACTGACGGTTTATGGGAAAGGAGGACAAACCCGTGGTTATCTGAATATCACCGACACCCTGCAATGTGTTCATGCGTCGGAAAAAACGCCGGCCAAAAAAGGAGAGTTGCGTATTTTAAACCAGATCATGGAAACCTTCAGTGTTAATGATTTGGCTGAAAAGGTCAGGGAGGTTGGCATAAAACTTGGTTATGAGGTAAAAATCGATCACCTTGAAAATCCCCGCAAAGAAGCTGAGGACCACTATTACAATCCTACTTACCACGGGCTGATCGATCTTGGCGTCAAGCCCCATTATCTTACACACCACGTGTTGGAGAGAATGTTTCAGATAGTAGAACAATACAAATCCAATATTCGTAAAGACGTTATTTTTAAAAATATAAAATGGTAAAAGGACGAGTTTTTCTTGAGGTACTGCCTCCTTTATGGTATCAGACATCATATGGTTTCGGTCTTTTTGCTGTTTTCTGATCTATCCTTAGCCTCTTTTTATGAATCTTCTCTGTCACTTTAGTTTCAAGCAAATGAAGCAGATCCTGTCTTCCTGCCCAGTTAATACATCTTCTTGTATAGTATTCAAAAATTTGTTTTGTCAGTTTATCACGGACTTCCCACCATTCAAGGGAGGCACAAAGATTGATCAGGTCTGAGAGCCTTTCTCTGTCTGAAAGCCGTTTTTTTATTTTTGCTCCGTCAAGATCAAAAATTGTAAATGTTGTAGGACTTGATAAATCAAAATAGAAATTTGATATTTTGCAGTCTCCGTGAAACACACCTTTTTCATGCATTTCCCACAGGAAATATGTCAAATCCTTTATTAGCCTGTCCCCTTGTTTGCACTGCTTGAGGGTCTTCTTTATAAGGATTGTATTTGAATCTCCTGCATCAATCCATGGCAATAGCATTGCTCCGTAGATACTTCTCCAGGGATTTCCTGTGTGTATTGCAGCTAGAGGGAAGGGTGTTGATATATTGCGCAAGAGGAGATTCCGGGAGGTATGCCATGCTCGTAACACCCTTGGCTTCTTGAAAAGATAAGATATGGATTTCAAGTTACCAGAGCTTCGGTATGCCTTTAGGAAATATTCGGTTGATTCCGTGCTGATCTTGAGACAGAACGTGTGTCTGGAATTTTTCAGGATGTTTTCCGGGCTCTGGAATTTTTCAGGATGTTTTACAAAGGAAATCAACAGGCCTGGTAAGTATTCAGGGCACTGTTCGGACCTTAATAAGATAGTTTTACCATGCCTGGTCCTAACGGTTTTTTGGAGTATTCTTCTTATTCCTCTCTTGTCCCAATGGCGTCGCATCCGCTTAAATGCTCTCTCTTGAATCCAATAGCGCTGCTTTCTGCTTTTTAGCTCAGGCCATTTCCTGGATAAAAGGCTTGTGAACTCCATGAGTTCACGTTTTCTTACCTTTTCCCACAGAGGAGGCATGATATAGGAAAGCTGGTCCATCCGCTCCCTAGCATTTAATGGTCTGTCAGCCAATCTGGCCCTATGCAGGTCTAGAAGCACAAATCGTTCCTTGCGTGTGCCAAAGATGACATTGTTGAGGTGGAAATCAGGCTGGAAGACGCCAAGCTCGGAAATGCCAGCAATAAATTGGGAGAATAGGTTGATAACCCCTTTCTTTTGAGTTCTTGTCAGCCTTGGCCACTCCTCGCAGAGAAATGATTCAAGATCAGGGCCTTCAATCTCAGACGCTGCAAAATAGCTCCAGCCAATACTTCTGCCATATGCCGCAGGCGGAGCTGTATGGCTGCCGATGTGCAGCCTTGTTGCAATCTTCCATTCTTTCCTGGCAGGGTCTCTGAAAGGGGAAATTGCACTATATCCCAGTTTGAATGCCTTGATATAATAGCCCTTACTGCAGAACACCTTTCGCTTTGCTGCCTCTTTAACAAGGCGCAAGCTTTCGGAGTTCCACAGAGATTCCGGATCAAAGGCCGAATCACAGATTTCCCAGTTTTTCTTAGGGGGACATGGGGGCAGAAGCAAATGACGATTCATTATTAAAAGGATGAGTTCTTATAAAACGCCCAATGATGCTGCAAAAGTAAGTATCTTTTCGGCCCTTGCATCCCATGCATACTCTTTAGCCTTTTCCCAGGCAGCTATTGAAAGGGTGGTCTCAAGGCCGGGGTCATTTACTAATATCATTATGGCCTTTGCAAGGTCTTCAGGGCTGTCCGGAGTGAAAAATACACACTCCTTTTCTGAGACTATTTCTCGAATACTGGGAAGGTCTGAGGCTACAACAGAAGCACCGCTTGACATGTATTCCAAAAGTTTGAGAGGAGAGGTGTATAGCCGGCTTGTTATAGATTGAGCAGAATTGGGCAGTATGGCAATTCTGGCCTTTTGTAGTTCAGTTCTGACAGACTCGTTAGTCATATGACCGAGCAGTTTTACCCTTTGCCTAACTGGTTCGGGTATTATCTCTCTGTCTGTCTCTCCAATCATCACAAGTTCAAGATCAGGTAACATTTCAAGGGCGCTGAAAAGTGTCTCAATTCCCTTCCATTTATAATAAGTAGTACCTGCATAGTATATCTTCCTTACAGGTAAGGAGCGATCCTTTTGCGGAAGGTCGTTGTTGCAAAAGGTGCCGCTTGGCACTACAACGCAAGGAGGTGTCTTGTAGAGTTCCTCCCATCGCCTTCGAAGCCCCTCACTTATGAATATCAGGCCTTTGGCATCTTGGGCAATTTGTTCTTCTATTTGAGAGAGGTCTTTACGGCCCGGATGTTTGTCTTTTAGGATTTCGTGCACCTCAAAGATAACCGCAAGCCCTTTACCGCACAGTTTCGCAGCCAGTTTTGGATGTCTTGAGATAATGATATCAAACCTAATGGTTCTGATCAGCCTGTCTAGCTGCCAATTAAAGACCATGTTTGAGATGACTGGCCCAATATTTCTGTTTATACTTTTGATTATTAACTGTTCAGGTTTAGAGATGCCAAGACCGGAAAACATATTATCTTGAATGTCCGCTACTACCATCACCTCAGTTTTTCGGGCCAGCGCTGCGCATGTTGCAGTGACCTGAATGCTTCTGGCCTTCTGTGATGGTAGAGGCTCTGGATACGCATAAAGAATTTTGATCATTTTGTCCTTACGTTTTATACTTCAAGAAAAGCTCTTTGGCTCAAACTGGTTTTTGCGGCCCGGAATACCTCTTCAACACTGATTATGGACATGCAGTTTGGATCATTACAGTATTTTTGAATACATGGCGAG